>ERZ761607.58-NODE-58-length-279280-cov-23.994957_pt1 | contig 279280 bp, 230 predicted proteins | sample MGYA00511164_ERZ761607 | MGnify/ENA primary metagenome ERZ761607 (study PRJEB28899, sample SAMN02445080) | bioreactor sludge metagenome | biome: EBPR sludge | place: Australia: Brisbane, Thorneside Wastewater Treatment Plant | collected 2011-06-22 ... | reverse complement strand
CAGCGGTGAAACAAGCCGCGTTGGCGAAATCCCTCGCCGAAGAAAAATTGGATGTTACCCTGCCTGGGCGTAACAAACACGTTGGGCGCTTGCACCCGTCCACGCAGCAGTTGAGGCGTGTGCTGGCGATTCTTGCGGAAATGGGTTTTCAGGTCTTCACCTCGCGCGAAGTGGAAACGGACGAATATAACTTCCAGCATTTGAACTTCCCGCCGCATCACCCCGCGCGTGATATGCAGGATACATTCTTCATCGAAGCCGAAGGACGCGGCGACAATCCGATCTTGATGCGCACACACACTTCGCCTGGACAAATTCATGCGATGCGTTATTTCGCGGCAACCGACCCAAGCAACCCGCCTCCTATTCGTATTGCACTGCCGGGTATGTGTTTCCGCTATGAGCAGATCACGGCGCGTTCGGAAGTGCAGTTCAATCAGGTGGAAGGACTCGCGGTTGGCAAGAACATCACCTTCGCGGACTTGAAAGGCACGATCGCGGACTTTGTGCGGAGAATGTTCGGTGAAGGTGCGCGTCTGCGCTTCCGCGCTTCGTACTTCCCGTTCACAGAACCCTCTGCCGAAGTGGACGTGGAATGTTTCGTGTGTGGCGGAAAGGGCTGCCAGGTCTGCAAGAACTCAGGCTGGCTCGAAATTCTCGGCTGCGGCATGGTGCATCCCAACGTGTTGATCGCAGGCGGCTACGACCCAAAGGTCTACTCTGGCTACGCCTGGGGCATGGGACCGGAACGCCAGCTCATGCTACGCAACAAAGTCGGCGACATCCGTTACTTCTGGGGTAACGATGTGAGGTTCCTGGAGCAGTTCTAAAAACAATCACCACGAAGGATCACAAAAGTATACGAAGGAAAGATTTAAAACCTTTGTGACCCTTCGTGACACTTTGTGGTGAAAAAGGTGACTTATGAAAATACCTCTCTCATGGCTAAAAGATTTCATTGATCTCGATGGACTTTCCGTCGAAGACATTGCACGCAAACTCACCCTCGCTGGTATGGAAGTGGACGAGATTCTTTATGTCGGCTTGCCCATGCCTGTGTACAAAGAAGGTGAGAAGCACGAGTTCAAGACCAACGGCATCGGCTGGGACAAGGAGAAACTTGTCGTGGCGGAGATCCGTGAGGTGAAAGCGCATCCGAATGCGGACAAGTTGACCTTGCTCGATCTGTACGATGGTCAGCAAGATCAGGTCGTGCTTACTGGCGCGCCGAACATCTTCCACCTCAAGGGCACGGGCAAACTGGATAAGCCCATCAAGGTGGCGTACGCGAAGGAAGGCACCACGCTCTATGACGGTCACGCCGAGGGGCAGGTGTTGATGACGCTCAAGCGCGCCAAGATCCGCGGCGTGGACTCGTACTCGATGGTCTGCTCCGAAAAAGAATTGGGCATCACCGAAGAAAGTGACGGCATCATTATCCTCGACGATGATGCGCCTGTGGGCATGCCGCTTGCGGATTATATTGGCGACGCTGTGCTGGATATTTCCATCCTGCCGAACATGGCGAGGAATGCGAATGTCATCGGCGTGGCGCGTGAATTGGCGGCGATGCTGGGTCGAGAGTTGAAGAAGAACAGTGCTCAGCCATCTGCGGTCAGCGGTCAATCTGTCAAAGAACTCGTCGAGATCGAAATCACTGACCCTGAACTCAATCCGCGCTTTGTCATCGGTTTGATCCGCAATGTGGAACTCAAACCCAGCCCATACCAGATTCAACGCCGACTCAAACTGGCGGGTGTACGTCCCATCAATAACGTGGTGGATGCGACCAACTACGCCATGCTCGAATATGGCGAACCGCTGCACGCCTTCGATTACGATGTGCTCAAGCAACGCGCTGGGGACAAGAAAATTAAGATCATCACTCGCGCCGCACAAGATGGTGAGAAACTCAAGACTCTAGACGGCAACGAGCGCACTCTCACTGCCATGAATGTCCTTGTCTGCGATGAGAAGGGTTCGCTTTCTCTCGCGGGCGTGATGGGTGGCGCTGAGTCTGAAGTGAGCGATACGACCAAGAACATCCTGCTCGAAGGCGCGGCGTGGAACTTCATCAACATCCGCCGCACGGCAAAGCAGCATAACCTTCCTTCCGAGGCATCCTTCCGCTTCTCGCGCGGCGTGCATCCTGCCATGGCAGAAGGCGGCGTGAACCTCGGTTTGAAATACATGGCGGAATGGGCTAGCGGTGCCGTTGCCCCCGATCTCGTTGATGCATATCCGCTGCCGCCGAAAGATGCGGTGGTGGAGATCACCGTCATTGATGTGAAGCGCTGGCTTGGCATTGACCTGACTCTCGAAAAGACCGCCGAACTTCTCAAGCGCCTCGAATTCAAATGCACAATTACTAATAACCAATTACAAGTTACTTCTCCCAATCATCGCATGGACATTGGCGAAGGCATCGTCGGTGTTGCCGATGTGCTCGAGGAAGTTGCCCGCAGTTACGGCTACGATAACATCCCGACCACCACCATGGCAGACGCGCTCCCGCCGCAGGTGGGCAACCCCGTCCACGAGTGGGAAGAACATCTCCGTGACCTGCTCGTCGCGCTCGGCTTGCAAGAAGTCGTGTCCTATCGCATGACCTCGCCCGAAAAAGAAGGTCGCATCGCCAAGCACGATGAATACGTCCGCCTTGCGAATCCCATCGCGCCCGAAAAGAGTGTCCTGCGCCGCAGCCTCGTCGCGTCCGTGATCGACTCGCTTGAGAAGAACATCCGTTACAGCGAAGCCTTCTCGTTCTTCGAGATTGGCTCGGTCTTCGAGCCGCACAAGAACGAACTCCCCGACGAGCCGCGCAAACTCGCCATTGCGATGACCGGTCTGCGTGAAGCGATGGCATGGGATGTGAAGGATTCTCCCAAACTGGACTTCTTCGACTTGAAGGGACGCATCGAACTCATGTTGAGCGGTTTGCGCCTCACAAACATTTCCTACACTGCAACTTCTTCCTACTCTCACCTGCACCCAGGCAAAGCCGCCGAAGTCAAAGCCGGTGACAAGGTCATTGGTGCGTTTGGTGAAATGCATCCGCTGGTGAAGGAACAATACGAGTTGGGCGATTCACCTGTGTTAGTCGCCGAGTTCGACCTTGACATCATGCGCGCCATCGCCCCGACCTACGGCATCAAGACCATCCCTGAGACTCCGCCCATTTACGAAGACATTGCCGTCATCGTGGATGAATCAGTGAAGGCTGAAACCGTCGAAGCGCTGATCAGGCAAACAGGCGGAAGAAGCGTGACCAACGTCCGCTTGTTCGATCTCTACCGCGATGAAAAGATCGGTGAAGGCAAAAAGTCTCTGGCATACGCGTTGACCTATCAAGCCGAAGACAAGACCATGACCGACGCCGATGCCGCCGCCATCCGCAACAAGATCGTCAAACGGCTGGAAAAAGAGGTCGGCGCGAAGTTGAGAAGTTAACGTTTCGTTGCAGTACCAATGGGATGCGGGCATTTGCTTGCATCCCATTTTTATTTTTTGTATACTGAAACAAATTTACGTATCGAGGAGAAAAAATGAACAACAAAACCACAGGCATTATTGCCACAATTGCCGCCGTTGTATTGTGTGCGTGTCCCGGGCTTTTTATGTGTTTTTTTGGTTCGACCTCCCTGATGGCGAGCATGGCACCAGGCGCGGATATTGATGTAATGGGCAGTAACGATCCCGCATCCGCAGCAACCATGGGATTTGTAATGCTTTGCATGTCGTTTATTTTTATCGCAATCCCCTTTGCGGTTGGCTTTTTTACCCTGCGCAAAAAACCTGATGTGATTGCCAGTGATGAGCCGCTGCCGCCAACATCATAGACGTGATACGCCCGAATTCGAAAACTCCTCCGGTTTTACCGGAGGAGTTTTTTCTATGGTACGTTGATGGTTAGATTCATGGGGCAGAATTGACTCTTGCCGATGGTGATTTGCCATGTGGTCGTGTATGTTCCCGGGTCGGGCGGCGCCACCATATTGACGACCAATTCCACCGTCACACCGGGCGAGATCGTCGCTGGAAAATCATAGATCGGTTGGGTGTGCAGCTTCGCTCCCTTGGTGTAGCGATAATCGGCATTGTCTGAATCCCAGATTTCCTTGCCAATATTTGCAAGTGTCCAACGTGCATCAAACCGGGTTGACTTTGGGATCGTGCTTTCGTTCAACGGTTCCTGCACAAGAACCTGGCATTCGTACGCCAGATTGGAGACACCCACCGGTATTTGTGTGGGCGGGATCACGATGGTTGGGAGGATGAAGACAAATGTCGGCGTGGATGTGGGGGTGTCCGTTGGTGTCGAGGAGGGCTGTGGCGTCGGTGTGTTGGAGGGAGGCGCGAAGAGCGCTGTTTGCGTGGCTGCAGCGCCGGCGGTTCCGGCAATGGCAGTCAGGGGTTGGTTGGGGTCAAAGGTTGGGATGGGCGTAGAACCGGGTAATGCGGGAAGCGTGGGAACACACGCCAGCATCAACAGGGTGGCTATAACCAGAAGAGAAATTCTATTCCTACGCCGTATCATCGCTCCAACCCCTATTTCACATTAATGGCAATGTAACCGTAGCACATGGGTCCGTCGACGAAATAGGTCATGACATAGAACCCTTTTTTGTCGGGGGCTTGCCCGTCCAGCGAGATTTCATAGGACTGCCCCGGTTGAAGTTCAACAGGGATCTCAAATCGTGCCGTGGCGAGCTTTGTGCCGCTTACATATTTGAAGTCAATGCCTTTGGGCCAGGGGCGTGTGCCGGTGTTCGTGACCGTAAACTTGACATCGAATTTCTGGTTTGTGTTGAAGGTTTCGTTGTCCTTCGGCTTTTTCTTGTACACAGAACACGTATACTTGAGCGGAATAGGGGTATTGGTGGGGGTGTTGGTTACAATGCCGAACGGCGTCGCCGTGGGAGTGAGGGTTTCCGTCGTCTGCAGGATGACATTATTTGCCTCAGAGCCTGCCTGCTCACTTTCCAGAGTGGCTTCAGGCTGCTGCTGGGCGGAGACTGTCTCTTCCACGGATTGGGCAATCTGCTCGTTGACTTCCATCGTCCCGGCGACAGCCGTATTGACCTGTTCCTTAACATCCACTGCCGGTTGCTGGGATGGCAGACAGGCTGCTAGCAGAAGGGCGAGTGTCAGTAGTAATAGTAGTTTCTTGGGCATGGATCATCTCCTTATATTGAATAGACCTGACGGGGACATGCTCCCGTCAGGTCTAAGTATATCTCAGTCCCCTTTTCACAGGGGCGAGCCAAATGGTGGGTTAATCGGTGTTCTCTGTCGAATCACCCGAGCCGATGCCCAGCGGTTTCCACTTATTCTCGTCTTTGAGACGGTGTTGGATGCCGCCGCGGTTGTGAAGGTCGTCGAAGCCTTCGGGTTTGATGAACATCTCGTCGCCGTCGAGCAGACCGGTGAGTCCGGTTTGACCCGGTTCGGGGCGTTTCAATCCCTTGAACTTCGCCGCATCTGACGGGATGTAATCGGTCGGTTCCTCGTAGGTGGTGATGTAACCTTCGTAGTTGCGGAGCAATACCTTATGGTCAGACATGCTCAAGAGATAGTTTGGCATGAGCGGAATCTTGCCGCCGCCGCCGGGCGCATCCACGATGAACTGCGGCACAGCATAACCGGACGTATGTCCGCGCAGACCTTCCATGATCTCAATGCCCTTGGCAACCGGTGTGCGGAAGTGCCCTGCGCCTTCGACGAGGTCACATTGATAGAGATAGTACGGGCGCACGCGGATGCGGACGAGGTCTTGCACCAACTGCCGCTGAATGTGGACGTTGTCGTTCACGCCCGCCAGCAGCACCGACTGATTGCCGAGCGGAATGCCGGCACGGGTGAGGCGGTCACAGGCTTCGGCGAGTTCCTTGCTGATCTCGTTCGAGTGGTTGACGTGGATGTTCATCCACAACGGGTGGTACTTGGCGAGCATGTCCACCAATTCCTGGGTGACGCGCATCGGCATGAAGACCGGCACACGCGAACCAATGCGGATGATCTCAATGTGCGGAATCTCACGCAGGCGGGAGAGCAATTCTTCAAGGATCTTCGGCGCCAGCACGAGCGGATCGCCGCCGGAGAGCAGCACATCGCGGACTTGCGGTGTGCGCTTGAGGTACTCGATCTGCATCTCGAACTCTTCGCGCTTGAAGGTCTGCCCTGGGTCGCCGACGATGCGCGAGCGGGTGCAGTAACGGCAGTACGAGGCGCATTGAGTCGTGACCAGCATCAGCACTCTGTCAGGATACCGGTGAACAAGCCCCGGCACGGGAGAGTGGCGGTCTTCCGCGAGGGAATCCTCCATCATGGCGGTGAAGGCTTGCATCTCCTCGGCGCGCGGGATGATCTGCAAACGGGTCGGGTCGTTGGGGTCTTCGGGGTCGATCAGGGAAATAAAGTAGGGCGTCACATCCACACGGAAGATGCCCTGTGTCTGAAGCGCTTTGCGTTCACTATCAGAAAGCGGCAAAACTTTTTCAATATCTTCCGCCGTATTGAGGCGGTTGGACAACTGCCAGCGCCAATCGTTCCACTTTTCGTCGGGAACATCGGCGTAGATCTTTGCGCGTTTGGAAACAAACTCGGTTTTCATGGTTCCTCCATTTATCTTATAAGGGAAGGTTTAAAGATTTACCGCAGATAAAAGGATTTCTTAGTCGACTTATCACGAATCAGATTTATCAGTTTTCATCTGTGGTTAGGAATTTTCAAACCAGTCAACAAATCGTAAATCGACAATAAAAGACAGCCGCTCACGCTGGAGGGTCGTGGTCAGGAAGGTAAAAACCTGCGATACCCATAAAGGGTACCTTACCCAGAATGGGCACTTTCTTCGGCATGGACGCATTTTACGGGCAAACGGAGGGGGGGTCAATGACAGCAAACCAGAAAAGTCCATATACTACGGAGGGCACAGAGTTCACGGAGAAAATAACCCAATATCTCTGTGCCTTCCGTGTTCTTCGCGGTGATTGCTTGGAACCGTTCGGCATCAACCGGTGTATAAAAGATAGAAACACCTCTCGAGAGGCGCATTTGGATGAATCCACCTTAGTCCGCCATGCCGCGGACGGCGACACGGCAGCCTGGGAGCCGCTCATGCTGGCACATCAGCAGGCGGTCTTCCGGTTTGCCCACCTGCTCCTTGGCGACCCCGACGAAGCCGAAGACATTGCCCAGGAAACCTTTTTGCGCGCCTGGAATCATCTCAGGCGTTTCGACACGTCGCGTCCGCTGCGCCCGTGGCTGTTGAGCATTGCGTCCAATCTTGCCAGCAACAAGCGACGTTCTGCCAGCCGCTATCTTGCCGCGCTCACTCGCGCCTTCCGCAGCGAGCTGCCGTCCACTACCATCGAAGAAAAAAGTACGCAGCACATCGAAGCCAATACGCTCTGGCAAGCCGTTCGAACGCTTGACTTCACCGACCAGCAGATCATCTATCTGCGCTACTTCCTCGAACTCCCCGTCAGCGAAACCGCACAGGCACTCAACATCGCCGAGGGCACGGTCAAATCACGCCTGAACCGCGCGCTCGAAAAATTACGCCAGATCATCAAACAGGATTTTCCCCTCCTCTCCGAAGGACGCGAGGCATGAACGAATTCGAAAAGCAACTCACCGACATTTCAAAAGGGATGGATTATCCGCCCACGCCCGACATTGCCGGATTCGTGTCCGCACGTCTGCGCCCTGCCAGGTCACCCCGCCTCCTTTCCAAGACTTGGGCTTGGTCACTGACCATTGTGCTGATTCTCCTCCTCAGCCTGATGCTCATCCCGCCCGCCCGCGCTGCCATCCTCGAATTCATCCAAATTGGAATCGTCCGCATCTTCCCTCAACCCATCGAACCGACGGTTGAACCGATCACAACTGCCACGCCTCAAACGCAAATGTTACAAACCGCCACACCGAATGCGACTCTCCAATTCCTCGAGACCATTGCCGGCAAGACCACGCTCGCAGACGCGCAGAAACAGGTGACGTATCCAATCCTGCTTCCAGCCTATCCCGCAGACATCGGCGAGCCAGATTACGTCTACATCCAAAACGCCGACGGGAACATGGCCATCCTCGTCTGGCTCGACCCGCAGAGTCCCGAAACTGTATTGATGAGCCTGCATTTCATCCCAGATGGAAGTTGGGCGATCACCAAAGTCTCGCCGACGATTCTCGAAGAGACCACCGTAAACGGAGTCCGCGCCATTTGGGCGGTGGGACCTTACCCCCTCCGCTTCACCGACGGCGACTTGGATTTCACCCGCATCGTGGATGGCAACGTCCTCATCTGGGCTGATGACACCATCACATACCGCCTTGAAACGGACCTGTCTCTAGAAGAAACTACCCGAATCGCCGAGTCGCTTACGAGCCCATAACCTGTCATGTCATCCCTTCGGGGTTTTTCCTATTCCCCATTCACCATTCACTTTTCTCTCTCCCCTCCCGGAACCATCTCCCTCCGACCGGTGTACTTCTCTAAACCAACTTTACCGGAGGCTGACATGATTTCCCGATTTCTCATTTTGGTTGGGATGGCACTGCTGCTATCTCTTGCAATCGCTGTCCCCGTCTTTGCGGGTGGATGGGCGGTTATCACCGTGGATGATCTGCCCGTCACTGCAACCGCAGGTGAACCACTGACCATCGGCTTCACCGTCTTGCAGCATGGCAAGACTCCAACAAGTGGACTTTCTCCCACCATCGTATTTACCCTGCCGAAAGAGAAACAGTTCTCGGTCATCGCCGAGGAAGATGACACCGGGCATTACACTGCTTCGGTCACCTTCCCGATGGAAGGCGAATGGGAATGGACGATTAATGCGTTCATGGAACAGCCCATGCCAGCCATCAGCGTGGCGGCGGCTCCTGTTGTGGCTGCGCCGAGTCAACCCACTACGCAGACAGAAGCCGTCCCCTATGCTTTGATCGTCCGCGTGTTGGCATTCGGGCTTGCGCTCGTCGGCGCGTTCTTTGCCTTCCGCACCAAAAGCCGGCTGACAATGGGACTCACCGCCCTTTGCCTGACGGTGGCACTCGCTTCCTTCATACCGGGATCCATCGTCCCGAAGGTGGAGGCGCAAGATGTCCCGACGGCACAGCCCGCGGTTGAGTCGTCCATCACCCAGGTGGAATTGGGGCGGCGGTTGTTCATTGCCAAAGGATGTATCACCTGCCATATGAATAACAAAGTAGTTTCATCACAATATGTGACGATTAATATGGGTGCGCCAAACCTCACCAATTTCTCTGCCAGCCAAGAAGCCTTGTTTCTGCGGTTGAAAGACCCGGCTTCGGTCAAGTCAGATACGCAAATGCCGAATCTGGGTTTGTCTGAGGTCGAGATCGAAGCGTTGATCGCATTCATCAACTCGAAATAGTTTTTCATGTAGGCAGGCGGACAGCCACTCGCTGTCCGCTTTTTTCTTTAACGGTACAATCACCGCAAGGAGTATCGATATGACAGAAGAAGGCACCCACGGACTTTGGGGCGACCTGCATCGCCCGGACCTTACCCCCGAACAAACCGATTTCAGCGTCATCGGCATTCCCTTCGACGGGCTTGCCAGCGCGAGGAAAGGCGCGGCGCTTGCCCCCGAACGCTTACGCTACTGGTCGCGGCACCTGACGCCCTTCAGCGAGGATCGTACCCGACTCAAGGATATGACCATCTGCGATCTGGGCGATATAAAAATAACGCATCCAGAATCAGACTTTGAGTTGGTGCGCCAAAGGATAGCGACTCTACCGAATATGCCGATCATTTTGGGCGGTGACCATTCAGTGACCATCCCCGTGTTGCAGGGACAGTTTGAACGCTACAAGGATCAACGACTTGGCGTGTTGTGGATCGATGCGCACCCCGACCTATGCGATTTCTTCGATGGTTCGCGCATCTCCCATGCCAATACCATGCGCCGCGCCTTGGATTTCGGCATCGAGACGCATGACGTGTGCATGGTCGGTTTGCGCTCGTGGGAAGATCAGGAAATAGACCTGATCGAAAATGGCGGCATCCATGTCTATACGGCGGCAGACGTTGCCGAGCGCGGCATCCGCAACGTGGCAGACAGCGTCTACAACATCCTCAACGACTGCGACGCGGTTTACATCTCTCTTGATATCGATTGTCTCGATCCCTCTGTAGCACCGGGTACAGGCATCCCAGAATTTGGCGGGCTCACTTCGCGCGAAGTGCTGACGCTCCTTAAAGGGACGCAAGACCTGCCGCTGGTCGGATTGGATGTGGTCGAGATCGCCCCGCCGCTCGATCCATCTGAATCCACGGTTTTTGCGGGCTTGAAGATCATCATGGAATACATTGCCGTTCTTGCAAGAAAGAAACAAAAAGGATAATCTCGTGCAGGCTTCTGATCTCACTGTTGTTCACAATACCGATAAAAGACGATTTGAAGTCAGGATCGATTCGCATGTCGCCGAATTGACCTACATGACGCACACAGATGTGATTATCTTTACTCATACCGGGGTGCCCTCAGAACTGGAAGGACGGGGGATCGGCAGCCGCTTGGTGCGCGCTGGGCTGCAATATGCGCGTGAAAACAAGTTGAAAGTCCGATCGCTCTGTTGGTTTGTGAGCGGGTATTTCGATCGTCACCCCGAGTATAAGGATTTGCTTGCCTGATGAAAAATCACCCCGATATTTGGTCGGGGTGATTTTTGGGCTTAGAGAGTGTTTTATTAAGTTCAATTCACCACAGATAAACACAGATGAAAAGGATTTAAGAGCAATTTTGAGACTGCCTTCATCAAGAATCCGCGTTTATCTGCGTTCATCTGTGGTTAAAATTTCTTTAAGAAACAGATTCTTAGGCTGTCGTTCGCTGACCGAGCAAATCCATCACGATCCGCGCCGCAAACGGGACGGCGTCTTCGACGCGGGGCGAAAGGGTCTCGCTGAACTCATGGATCTGTTCTGTGGCGATTCCCACCACATCCACCTCTTCGGGGAGTTGCGCCCCCATACTTCTACCCAATTCGATGGCGGTTTGCAGCGGAATGTTCTTCATGCTGTTGGTGTGATATGCCGAATAACTTGGCAGGTCGCTTAACTTCATGATCAAGATCGAGCCGATCTCGTCATTCTCTTTCATTGCAAACGCATCGATCAAGATCGCGCGCTGATAGCCGATCAAACGCTCCATCAGCCCCAACCCGCCCAGCGACAGGCATACCACGTCTATGTTGGCTTCGGGCGGCAGTTGTTTTTTGACTTCTTCCGCAATCTTCCACCCGACTCCATCGTCTCCAAGGATGGGATTCCCGATCCCTACGATTATCGTTTTCATAAGGGCTTCCTTGCCACTCAGTGTTGTTGACAGCAACGTTTCAGCGTAGATCATGGCTGACTCGGCGACTATTATTTTTCCAGAGAAGAGGCGTCGTCGTGCAATTCCTTGACGAAGTGCGCGCGCGCTTCCACCTCCTCCAATTTGAGGGAGGCATATTGCGAGGCTTCCTTCATCAGTTTTTCCACGACTTCCGGCGGCAGTTTCTTCAAGTCTTCGTGAGAATAGCCCTTCTCTCTGAGGTATTCCTCGATCAGGGCTTTTTCCAACATGGCGTTGGGGTCTTCAACGGGTTCGGTATCCTGGATCGGTTGCGTAGTCATGTCATTCTCCTTTCATGTGATAGACAGACCTGCAGGTATCTTTTTCACCAAAATCGTTCAACCGTCCCTTGCTTAAGTCTAAAGCCGTCATCGTTTGAACGTCCATTGTTCGCCGCGCAGGTTTATAAAGTTCTTTTGCGTAAAGAACAGGATCGGGTCGCATTTTTCAGCGGGGACGTTCTCGTGCGCGGCGACCACTTCCAATGCGAACTGGGCATGGTCTACAGAGATACTTTTCACTTCACTCAGCACGACACATTCATAGGCGTTCTCAAATCCATCGACCAGTTTGGTGGCTTGGAGTTTCTCCGCAGCCACAAGGTTCAAGTTGAAACGGCTGGCTTTGCTCACATCCCGTCCGCTGATGTACCCAGACCGCACCACCCATTCCCGCGCATTCCACGGGAAGAAGTGCAGCGCGGCTTCGTTGTGTTGCCTCAGCAACTTGAGGGTGTAATTGCCCAAGCCAACCGAAACCAAAAAACGAAACGGTTCCTTGCCGATCACCGTCCAATACCCCAGCGGATGGAAATTCTCCCCGCATGAAAGCAGTGCAAGATGCAGGGGAAAACAGCCAGTGGAGTAGGGGATGTTGGACATACCGCGCTTCTTTCCCCGCCCAAGCCTGAGCGGGAGACCTGAGCCTTTTTCTACGCCCTTGCCGCTGCAAGCTGCGCCTGGGTATATGCCAACCGCTCAAGCGCAAACCGTGCGATCTGACGTGTAAGCGCGTGTCCCATGTCATGATCCTTTTCGCAAAGATCGCGCAGACTCACCGCTTCAACTTTGATGGCTGTGCAGGCGGTATCGGCGCGCACAAGGGCAATCGAGATATAGGGGTCGGTCAGGGCAGAGATGCCAAACGGTTCGCCCGGGCTGACCTCACCCACCAAAAATTCCTTGCGCAGTTTGGCGTCGTGTTTATCTTGTGAAACGGAATACAGATCAAGATGACCGCTCGTCAACAGGTAGAGGGCGTCTACAGGCGAATCGGCTTCGAGAATATTCACGCCGGATCCAAAGGACACTTCCTCTGAGATCATGGCGATTTCACGCAGGTGTGCTTCGTTGAGTAAGCCGAAAAAGGCGAATTTCTTCAAAAGTTCAGGAGAGATCATGCTGCCTCCGTTTGTGTGAATTCGTGGATCAGGTCAAGCACTTTTTGGGTTGCCACAGGGACGGCTGCCGCGATCTGCGGCGTAAGATCTTCTTTGAAATCGTAGATGTGCTGCGCCTCAATGGCGATGATATGAACGTGCAAGTCGTCGGGCAGGGCTTCGCCCATGCTGCGCCCCATTTTGAGCGCGTTCTTAAGCGAGACATCGTGCGCCGACGCGCTGTGACCGTGTGTCAGATCATCCATGTCGGCGAGGGTGAAGGCGATCACTTCGCCCTGCTTGCGCTGCCCGGTGTTGAGCGAGTCGATGATGATGACGCGGTCGAATCCGATCAGGCGCTCCATCAGGCTGAGTCCTGCCAGCGAGAAACGTTCTATCGTGACAGGGTCAGGCTTGGGCGCAGAAGGATGCGGGAGCGGCGCGTCGCCAAGCATAATTCCGCTTTGGGCGCTGACTTCCTCCGCCACGCGCCAGCCGACTCCGTCGTCTCCTAAAATGGGGTTGCCGAGTCCAACGATGATTGTCTGCATGTTTTGGTCTTCAAGGTCGTCAAAGATCGCAAGTCGGTTGACTTTTGACCTTCGACCTGTTTGACTTGATGGTTATCTTTTCAACACTTCCTTCACCTCGCCATCGGAATTGTGGATGGTGATTTCGAGCGGCATCTGACCGGGCAGGGCATGGGTGGCACAGCCAAAGCACGGGTCGTAGGCGCGGAACGCCATCTCGACCATGTTGAGCAGACCTTCGCTGACCTTGCCGCCTTTGATGAGACTCTGCGCGGCTTTTTTGGTGGACATTTGGATCGGCGCGTAGTTGTTGGTGGTGCCCACGATCAGATTGACCTTGGTGAGCAGACCCTTTTCATCCGTCCAGTAGTGATGCGTGAGCGTGCCGCGCGGCGCTTCGACGATGCCAACGCCTTCGGTGGGAATCCCGGTCGGCTTTTTGTGGACGTTGGGCGAAGTGATCTCAGGGTCGGTTGCCAGTTCAACCCAATGTTCTGCCGCATAGAGCAGTTCGATCAGGCGCGCCCAATGGATGGCAAGCCGCTGATGCACAGGTTTGCCGCCCAGCGTGGCGTACATCTTTTCGTATTGTTCCTGCGCGAGCGGGGTTGCCATGCCGTCGGCGGCGTTGAGGCGCGAGAGCGGGGTCGCCATGTATACGCCGCTGTCTTTGCCATCCACGAAGCCTTTCCAGCCCACGTTCTTGAGATATGGGAATTTGAGATAGGTCCACGGTTCAACATGCTCGGCGATGTGGTTCATGTACTCGTTCGGCGCGTACTTGCAGAACTCTTTGCCGTCCGGGTCTACCACGCGCACCTTGCCATCGTAGAAGTTGACTTTGTTGTTCTCGTCCACCAGCCCCATGTAGTAGGTCTTGTGGGTGTACACGTCGCCGACGATCAGGTCGAGATAGGTTTTGTTCGAGAGCACAATGTCGTTGAAGGCTTGCAGGCTGAACAGGGCAAAGTCAATTGCCCAGCGTCCCATCTCTTCGATCTCTTTGCGTTCCTCTTCGCTCAGAATCTTGGTCACGCCGCCGGGGATGGCAGAGGCAGGATGTACTTTGCGCCCGCCGATCATCTCCACGGTGCGATGTCCGAACTTACGCATCTGAATGACCTTGCCGCCGATTTCCAACCCGACCTTGTGGATGACGCCCAGAATATTGCGTTCTGCCACGGGCGCATCAGGTCCGACGATGAAGTCGGGTCCGGCAAGCGCATAGAAGTGGGTGGTGTGGTCGGTGGCGTAGAACGCCATGTAGAGCAGTTCACGCAGCATTTTGGCGGTGCGCGGCGGGTCTACGTTATAGACGGCGTCTGCCGCTTTGACTCCTGCCATGTGGTGCGCTTCAGGGCATACGCCGCAGATGCGGTTGGTCAGCAGGGGCATTTCTTCCACCGGGCGACCCACGCAAAAGCGTTCAAAGCCGCGCAATTCGGGAATCTGGAAGTAGGAATTGGCAACATCGCCGTTGCCATCGAGAAAGATGTCGATCTTTCCGTGACCTTCCAGGCGGGTGATGGGATCAATTGTGATTCGTTCCATGCCTGCCTCCTATGCCCCGGATGCTTTTGCCGGGGATTGACCGTTCTTCTTGAATGATGACGCACTCGCCCTGAAAAGCGAATCTGCCAGGTTGAAGCGATAGAACTGACCGGTTGGGTCGGGGATGCCATCCAGGATGCGTTCGATCTCCTCCGGCTCGGTGGCATCGATCACCGATGCGAAAGCCGTCACCAGCCTTGCGCCATAATCAATGACGCCCTCGGCAGGACCATAACAACCGATGCACTGCGCTCCCACGTTCGGACAGCGCGCATCGCAGCCGCTACGGGTGGCGGGTCCGTTGCAAGGCACGCCCTGTTCGAGCAGGCAGATATCCGGGTCTACCGGCGCAACTTCTTGAATGCGGTGGAAGGCTTTGATGGTCTTTACGCCGCGTTTGCGCGGGCATTCTTCACAGACCGTCGAGCCGCCCGCCCCAATGACCGATCCCTTGGGCGGCAGTTCTGCCTTGCCTTGCAAGACTTGAATCACCAGGTCGATCACGGCTGCGATTTGATGACTTTCCGGTGGACAGCCCGGCATGTAGTAATCCACGTCTACAACCTGCGCCAGCGTATACACGCGGTCTTTCATGAGCGGGATGCTGATCTCGCCTTCGGGAACTTTTGTCACCGGCTGAGGGTGGATGCCCTGCGGGTTGTCGGTTGAGATGGTGTGGAACGCTACATCGAAGATCTCATGCAGGGGTGCAAGGTTGGCGAGTCCGGGGATGCAGCCTTCGGTGGCACATGAACCGAACGCGACCAGGATCTTGGATTTCTTACGCAACAGGTGCGCCATGTGCTCATTCTCTTCATTGCGGATGGAGCCGTTCCAAAGCGTGAGCAGGATTGCGCCATCTTCCAATGCTTCAACATCCTTGACCTTGGCATCCATTGCCACGGGCCAGAATGCGATGTCGAAGTTTGCATCAACATCCAGGATCTTTTCGTGGATGTTGATGACTGCGATCTCGCATCCGCCGCACGAGCCGGACCAGTACATTGCAAATTTCGGCTTGCTCATGCTGCCACCTCCTCCACTGCCAGTTCTTCCACCGCGTGACCATTGCCTGCCAGTTTCTTATTCCAGCCCAGCGGACCGAGCGCGCGAATCTCTTCGACGAAAGTATTGATCTCGTTCGTCAGTTTCGTGCCTTCGGCGGCGCTTGCCCAAACCAGTTTGACACGCTCCGGGGCGATGCCCATACCTTTCAATACGCGCCGCAATAACAAGTAACGCCGCAGGGCTTTGTAATTCTGTTCGACGTAATGGCATTCGCCGGGGTGACAACCGGTGATGAGCACGCCATCCGCGCCGGTTGCCAGCGCCTTCATGACGAAGGTCGGGTCGAGACGACCGGAACACATCAGGCGGATAAGGCGCACGTTCGGTGCGTACTTCATGCGTGCGGTGCCTGCCAGATCGGCGGCGCGGTAGGAGCACCAGTTGCAGGTGAAGCCGATGATGACGGGTTCGAATTGTTCACTCATATCTGCCTCCTTATGCGCCTGCCAGATTGACATCCATCAGAAGTCCGTCAATCTGCGCGAGGATCTGAGCGTTGCTAAAGCCGGTTCCGTTGATGGCTCCTGCCGGACATGCCGCCACGCAGGTTCCGCATCCCTGACACAAGGCAGGGTTGATCTCGCTGACCATGCGGTCTTCGTGGAAGAGGATGGCGTTGTACGGACACAACCCGTTGCAAATGCGGCAGCCTGAGCATTGTTCCTGGTTGACGCTGGCTTTGATGGGTTCGAGCACCACTTCCTTTTGCAGGATCTTATCGAGCACACGGGCGGCTGCCGCCGCACCTTGCGCCACTGAAGCGGGGATGTCCTTCGGTCCGGTGGCGGTTCCGGCAATCATGATGCCTTCCGTCATGGTTGAGATCGGGTCGAGTTTGGGGTGTTTTTCGGTGAACCAGCCGTCAGACGAGCACCCAATTCCGAAGAGATGACTCGTTTCCTTGGCGTCGTGACGCGGCTCCATCCCGGTGGACAGCACAACCATATCCACGGGGATGCGGCGCTGTTTGCCTGCCAGCGTATCCTCCACTTGAATGATGAGTTTGCCTTCTTCGTGTTCATTGCGGGCGGCATTGGTAACTTGTGCCACCTTGCCGCGCACAAAGAGCGTGCCCTCATCCATCACCCGCTGATAGAACTCGTCGTAGGCTTTCATGGGAGTGCGCATGTCGATGTAAAAATCGTACACGGTTGCGCCCGTCCGCTCTTTGACGAGATGGGCAAATTTGAGGCTTTGCATACAGCAGATGCTGGAGCAGTAGTTGTTGTAGTTCTTGTCGCGTGAGCCGACGCAGTGGATGATGCCCACCGATTTTGGTTGGGTCTTCCCATCACGCAGCACAATATTGCCGGAGGTTGGACCTGCTGCATTACACATGCGTTCAAACTCTATGCTGGTGAACACGTTGGCAAGGCGTCCATACCCATAGTTGCTGACGCGCCGCGCATCGAACAGATCGTAGCCGGTGGCAAGGATGATGTTGCCCACCTCTACGTTGATGAACTCTTCCTTTTGGTTGAAGTCGATGGCGTTGGTCGGGCAGAATTTCTCGCAGGCTTTGCATGTGCCCTTTTGGAAGTAGGTGCAGTTCGGCGCGTCGATGACCGGGTACTTTGGCACGGCTTGTGCGAAGGGTGTGTACACCACCTTGCGATAGCCCAGACCGGCTTCATAGACATCATCCACAACTTTCTTCGGGCATTTTTCCACGCAGATGCCGCAGCCGGTGCATAACTCTTCGATGACATAACGCGGTTTCTTTTTGATGGTCACTGTGAAATTGCCAACATAGCCCGCCACGTTCGTGACTTCGCTCCAGGTCAGCAATTCAATGTTGGGATGCATCCCCGCCTCGAACATGCGCGGAGTCAGGATGCACGCCGCACAGTCGAGGGTTGGGAAGGTCTTGTCGAACTGCGCCATGTGCCCGCCAATGGACGGTTCGCGTTCGACCAGATAGACCTTGAACCCCGCATTGGCGATCTCCAGTGCCGCTTGAATACCGGCAATGCCACCGCCCACTACCAGCGTATCGGGGTGGATCGGCACGCGAATATCCTCTAGCGGCTCGTTCTGCACCACCCGTTCCACAGCTCCGGCAACCACGGCTTTTGCCTTCTCAGTGGCGACCTCCTTATCTGTATGCACCCACGAAACCTGTTCGCGGATGGATGCCAGTTCGGTCAGGTAGGGGTTCAACCCCGCGCGTTTGCTTGCGCCGCGGAAGGTCATTTCATGCAGGTGGGGCGAACAGGCTGCCACCACCACACGGTCGAGACCCATTTCTTTAATATCCTTCTCGATCAATTCCTGTCCGAGGCTGGAGCACATGAACTTGTAATCACGCGAGATGACCACCCCCTCGGCGCCGAGGGTCTTTTCCGCCCAGTCGCGCACCTGCTCCACATCAACGGTGTGGGAAATGTTCGTACCGCAATGACAAACGTACACACCGACTTTTGGTTTTTTGGTTTCAGCGCTCATGATTCCGCCTCCTCTACATGATGATGCAGGGATTTCCCCTTGGCATTCTTGATCAAGCGCGGCGGCATGGGCAAGCCTTCGTCCTTCTTGCGGCGTGGACCGCCTTCTTCAACCGGCTCGGGAATCTCCACACCGATGCGCGCCAACGCCCTTTTTGTGCTGGTGATCTCGGTGCCAAACCCCAATTCTTTGGGGGAAAAGCCAAGCGCCAAACCGATGAGTTGCGTGAAGAACACGATCGGCATCTGATAATTGGTGCCAAAGTAACGGTTGGTCTCGCCCTGATAAGCATCCAGGTTCATCTGGCACATTGGGCAAACGGTCACCATAATGTCTGCCTGATAGCGGTCAGCGGAAGAGATCAGGCGGCGGATCAATTCGTAAGCGGTTTCTGGACCGATCTGGGTCATATGCCCACCGCAGCAAGACGTTGCCAGCGGATAATCGATCACCTCTGCGCCGATGGCTTTCAGCACCTCCACCAGTTCGATCGGGTGTTCTGCATCCGACCAGCGGTGATAATAATCGGGGCGCGGAACCATGCAACCGAGGTACGGCGCGACGCGCAACCCTTTCAATGGCTTGACCACCTTTTCCTTAAGTACATCCAGCCCGATGTCATTGATGATGACATCCAGCAGGTGACGGATATCCAACGATCCCGCCTCATAGTGCAGACCGCCCGCCTCCAGCGCCTGGTTGACCTTCTCGCCCAGCGAAGGGCGCTCCGACATGTAATAGTCGGCTTTTGCCAGGTTGAGATAACACGCCGAGCAGGGCGCCACTACTGTGTCGGTTCCGTTCTTCATTTTTGCAGCCAACGCCAGATTGCGGGCGATCAACGAATAGGCAGGGATGAGATTCATTCCCACGTATTCGGTCGCGCCGCAGCAATTCCAATCATCGATCTCCTTCAAGGTGATGCCAAGCGGCTTGGCGATCACCATCAACGAGTCGTAATACGCCTTGGCGCTGCTTTCCATGGAGCAGCCGGGGTAAAAGATATATTCGCTCATGAGGTCAGCTCCATTTCCTTGGCTTTCTTCAAAATGGACTTGAGTTGGGTCATGCCCTTGATCTTGCGTGGCGTCATGCTCATCCTTCCCTTAGCCAGCATCCCCAAGCCCATGGTGCTCATTCCCACCAGCCGCAGGGGGGCGTGTTTCAGATAATGCCGCGTCGCCAGCCCGAACTCGAAACTGCGCCCATACTTCTCGACCATATCCACAAAGGTTTCCGAAAATTCCGGCGCAACCGCATCGCGGAATTTCTTTTCGCGGATCGCCATGCCCTTGAGCGTATACATCACATCGGTGATATGCACCTCTTGCGGACAGCGCACCACGCAGTGGTAGCACGAGACGCAGATCCACGGTGTATTGCTCTGCAGCACCAACTCGCGCATCCCCGCCCGCAGCATCGCGAACAACATGCGAGGCGTGTGGTCCATATCCGCCGCCGAAGGGCACGACCCGCCGCACGAACCGCACTGAATACACATCTCCAGGTGCGAGACGCCCGCGGTCTTCATACTGACTTCATTCAATAGAGAAAGATCTTCTTCCTGGGTCAAACCAGCTCGAACACGTTCTTCGGTCATTTGGGGCATACACACCTCCGTGCTCTGCACTAATCCTGTCATCGACTGACAGCCAACCGAACACTCCGCCTGAACCCGCGCTTGCAGGAATAACAAAATAACCCCCCAATAACTTCATTATTTGACTATTCAACTGGTATTCATAGTAATAAAAATAATGCGGGCATCCTGACAAACTTCCTTGTATATATGAATTTGTCGGGCAAATCAAAAAAATGGCATCAATCATGGATGATGCCAAATAAGCCCGCTTTTATCTTCTTTTGATGATGGACTGAAATTTCAGAGTCCCGCCGGTTTCGTTCTCGAGCGCTTCCTGTCGACCCTCAAACTGTCTGCTGACCCCCATATATTATCTACACTGCGCCTACTTCCCCTTGCTCGACCCTCTCGCGATCAGCAGCCCTTTCAGGATCACCGTCTTTGGCGAGCGGCTTGGCTCTTGAATGCGCTGAAACAATAATTCTGTGGCGGTGCGACCGATCTCTTCGGTGGGCTGCTCAATGACCGTAATGGGCGGGTCTACCAGTGCACCCCAGGTTGTGTCATCAAAACCGACGACTGCCACATCTGCAGGGACTTTCAACTTGCTGTCACGTGCGGCTTTGTACGCGCCCGCCGTAAGCATACTGTTGCTGGTGAAGATGGCATCGGGGCGATTGGGCTGGTTGAGTAAATTCATCGCTGTTTCATAACCCTGCTGAATGCGCGGGGAAATAAAATGAGCCGCCACAGGATTCAGGTGATGGTCTTTGAGCGCCTTGTGAAAACCACGGCTGCGTTCCTGCCCCGTGGTACTGGCATCGCCGAATAAACCCGCCAGTTTTTTATAACCATTGCGGATAAGGTGTTCGGTCAGTTCATACGCCGCTGCCACATTATCCAACAAGACCATATCCACGTCATTTGACTCAATCGCGCGGTCAATGATAACGAAGGGCATCTTCTTGTTATACGTCTGCGAGTGGATATCGAATTGATGAGTGGGGGAAAATATGACGCCCGCCACGTTCTCATCGTACAAAAGATTCAGATACAGTTCTTCTTTATCGGGGTCCTCGTCAGTGTTGCACATCAATACCGAATAGCCCTGCTCGTAGGCGGCATCTTCCACGGCGCGACCGATGGCAGTGAAGAACGGGTTGCGAATATCGGAAACGACCAAGCCGATCTTGGCGCTTTTTTGCACGCGCAAACTTCGCGCAATTAAATTCGGGCGGTAGTTCAAATCCGCCACGGCTTTGAGCACACGCTCTCTGGTTTCAGGTTTGATGGGGGCATTGTTGGCTAATACTCTTGAAACAGTGGCGGTGGATACCCCCGCGGCTTTTGCGACGTCTTTAATGCTGGTCATGGGACGATTATACCATTTTGATGAAACGGAAATGAAAACGATTACTAATTTTTAGGGTTGTAACTATCATAATTATACATTTACTTGCCGAAAAGCACAAAAAACACCATATTTTTGCAACTATTCTTGCAAAACAGGGCTCTGAACTTGCAAAGACCTTGACAATAATTATGTAATCGTTTACACTATCGCCACTTTCCAGCCAAAATCACTACTGCCTTCGCTTGAAATGCTCTGTTTGAACTTATCAGTAGGCAAGACAAGCCTTATCAAAATTGATGAAGCTCTTACTGGCAATTCAGTTCTTTCAAATAGGTTACCCGGCGGCGAGTCCCCCTTGCTGTCTTTGTAATGTGGAGGTGGAGCAGATCCCTTCCACCAGTTTCGAGCCTGATATTTTCAGGCGAAATCATAAGTCCTATAAGGAGATGTGAAATGAAAGAAAGATTGCAGCAATTTGGCGGGTTTTTGGCGGGAATGGTCATCCCCAACATCGGCGCATTGCTCGCCTGGGGTTTGATCACTGCCTTCTTCATCCCTGTCGGCTGGCTCCCGAACGAAAAGTTCTCCGCGCTGGTCGGTCCGATGATCACGTACTTGATCCCTCTGTTGATCGGGTACACGGGCGGTAAGCTCGTGCAAGGTGATGTGCGCGGCGGCGTCATGGGTGCGGTCGCTACCATGGGTGTCATTGTTGGCGCTGAAATCCCCATGATGTTGGGCGCCATGATCGTCGGTCCGCTTGGCGGCTGGGCGATCAAGAAACTGGATGATGCCGTTGAAGAGAAGATCCCGGTTGGCTTCGAGATGCTCTACAATACATTCTCGATCGGTATCCTTGGCATGATCATCGCTTTGATCGCAAATGTAGCGATCGGACCGGTTGTCGTAGCTTTCAGCAATGCTGCCGGCGCCGCGGTGGATTGGATGGTCAATGCCCGTCTTCTGCCCCTCGCTGCGATCATCATCGAACCTGCCAAGATCCTGTTCTTGAATAATGCCATCAACCACGGCGTGTTGGGTCCGCTAGGCGTGACGGCTGCGGCAGAGAGCGGACGAGCTATTCACTTCCTGCTCGAAACCAACCCCGGTCCTGGTTTGGGCTTGCTGATTGCCTTCTATATCGCTGGTAAAGGCATGCTCAAAGATTCATCCACCGGCTCCATGGTCGTGCATTTCTTCGGTGGTATCCACGAAATCTACTTCCCCTACGTTCTTGCCCACCCCATTATGGTTCTGGCTGTTATCGCTGGCGGCATCTCTGCCGACCTGTGGTTCACGCTTACCAATGCGGGTCTGGTTGCCACTCCTGCTCCCGGCTCGATCTTTGCCTACCTCGCTGTGACCCCTCCCGGACAGCACTTCGCCGTCTTGGGCGGTGTGTTGATCGGTGCAGTCGTCTCCGCAGTTGTGGGTGTGCTTCTTCTGCGCGTCAACCCGGTGCCGGAAGAGAAGACCGAAGAATAAGAGTAGTTTTATCCCGTCGACCCTTGCAGGTCGGCTGACTTGATACGGATTGACAGATGCGGCTCGCGCTATAATGACATCATACCTGCCGCATCTGTCATTTCGAATAAGGAGAATATGCCATGTCCAAGTCGATCTCTGCTGCCGAAGTCAAGACCGTGATCTTTGCTTGCGAAGCTGGAATGGGTTCCAGTTTGATGAGCGTAAATTCCCTCAAGAAAAAACTGAAAGCCGCGCAGGTGGCCGATGTGACCGTCATTCATAAACCTGTGCGTGAGATTCCCGCCACGGCACAGCTGGTTATCGTCCATAAGGGACTTGCCAAATCCGCTGCCGCAAAGGCGCCGGATGCCGTTGTTGTAGCGTTCAATCACTTTCTGAACGATCCCATCTTTGAAAACATCGTCAAAGCCTTTGTGGATAAGACCGATATCACGGGTACGGATCTGTAGCCATGTCCATTCTTTCCGTAGAACGAATCCAGCTTAATGCTGTTGCTGCCGACCGAACGGATGCGATCCGCAAGGCGGGCGATTTATTGGTTAAATCAGGCTGTGTGTTGCCGGACTATGTGGGTGGTATGTTGAAACGCGAAGAGAGCATGTCCACGTATTTGGGCAGCGGGGTTGCCATTCCGCATGGCATTTACGAGAACAAAGACCATGTGTTGAAGACCGGCATCTCCGTGCTGCAGATCCCCCAAGGCGTGGCATGGGACGAAGACGGTGAACCCGTTTTTCTGGTGATCGGTATTGCTGCATCGGGTGATGAACATGTTGGGGTGCTGGCAAGCCTGGCGGAAGCCGTGGAAGATGAATCTGTTCTGAACGAACTGATCCACACCGCAGACCCGGAAGTCATCCTTAAACATTTGGGTAAGGAGCCTGAAGCATAAAGATTATTGGTTGATCAGTTCCTTGCTGTAGGAATGGAGTTTCGTCATGAAACAACTGGACATCACGATCCATAATGAAACGGGGTTACACGCGCGACCTGCCAAGACGTTGGTAAATCTTGTAAAACAATTCAAGTCAGACATTATCATTTGGCATGGAGAGAAAAAAGCGAATGCCAAGAGTCTGATATCCGTGCTGACGTTGGGAGCGTCGAAGGGGAGTCAGCTTAGGATCGAAATCAAAGGCGAGGATGAAGAAACCGCTGCGGCTGAGATCGAAGCGGCGATCCTCTCCGGTTTAGGCGAAGGGGAACCCATCAGGGAACCTCAGACAAAACCGTCTGCGAGTCCTGCGCCGAAAGAAATCCTCCTTGAAGAAAGTAAACCCGTCAAAGCCAACATGCTCAAGGGTGTTGGCGCTGCGCCAGGCATAGCGATTGGACCTGTGTATCAATTCCAGCATCAGGAGATCCCCATCAATGAAATGTCTGATGGATTGATCCTTGGCTGGGAGAGTCTGCAAGATGCGTTGGCGCGGGCACGTGAACAACTCAGTAAATTGAATCACCAAATGATCGAGAGGGGACTGAAAGCCGAAGCCGCGATCTTTGATGCGCACCTTGGCTTGCTGGAAGACCCTGAATTGACCGAGACGGTCCATGAACGCATTCAAAAAGGACAGGATGCGTTAAAAGCCTGGAAGGAAACCATCGAGGATAGCGCAGTCGTTGTTGCAGCGTTGAATGACCCGATCCTCTCTGCACGGGCAGATGACCTGCGTGACGTCGGCAGGCGTGTGTTGAAGATCATGGTGGGTGCTGAGGACAAAGCCGATGCATTGCCTGATAAACCCGTGGTCGTTGTTGCTCGTGACCTTTCTCCCTCTGACACTGTTTCATTCAACAAGGATTTTGTGCTGGGCTTTTGTATCGTCAACGGCGGACCGACCTCACACACCGCGATCCTAGCGCGGGCATTGGGATTACCAGCCATCGTCAGTGTGGACGAGTCCGTTTTGAAGTTGGCGACCGATTCGTATATCGTCATCAATGGGAGCGATGGGATGGTGACGTTCAATCCATCGCCAGAGGAATTGCAAGCGGCTGAGCAGGAAAGAAACACCTGGCTGGAAAAACGCCGTCTCGCGCTGGAGCAGGCGAATGCGCCTGCCATTACAGCGGATGGTCATGAAGTGGAAGTGGTCGGTAATGCGGGTTCACTCGCAGATGCCGAAAAAGCCTTGAAGATGGGCGCGGCAGGTATCGGGTTATTAAGAACCGAGTTCCTCTTCCTTGAACGGACGACCGCTCCCACAGAGGCGGAGCAATACGATGTGTATCGCCCCATTTCAGAGACGATGGGAAAACTGCCGGTCATCGTCCGCACGTTGGATGTGGGCGGGGATAAACCGTTGCCGTACATCGAAATGCAACACGAAGAAAATCCGTTTCTGGGAATACGCGGCATCCGCTTGTGTTTGAGCCGACCAGAGTTGTTCCGCGAGCAGTTGCGCGCCATTTTGCGAGCGGGTCAATATGGGAATTTGCAGATCATGTTCCCAATGGTCGGTGATATTGAAGAGTATCGTCAGGCACGTTTGATGCTGGATGAACTGGAACTGGAATTGAAAGTTCCGCGCATTGTGGCCGGAATCATGATCGAGGTTCCGTCTGCGGCGTTGATGGCAGATGTGCTGGCAAAGGAAGTGGATTTCTTCTCGATCGGCACGAATGATCTTACGCAATATACACTCGCCATGGATCGCGGAAATTCCCTGCTTTCTGCCCGGCAGGATGGGTTGCATCCCGCCGTATTACGCTTGATCGCAAAGACCATTGAAGGCGCGCACAAACATGGCAAGTGGGCGGGCATCTGCGGCGAGTTGGGCTCAGACCCGTATGCGGTGCCGATCCTGATCGGTTTGGGCATCGATGAATTGAGCGTGACCGTACCATCGGTGCCGTTGGTCAAGGCGCAAGTGCGAGACCTGAAGTATTCTGAATTGCAGCCTCTGGCGCAACAGGCATTGGAATGTTCCACCGCGCATGAAGTGCGCGAGTTGGTGAAGAAAACACTGAATATGTAATAAAAAACAACCACAGGTGAACACAGAGTTCATCCGCGTTCATCTGTGGTGAATCCCTTGAATACAATGGAGACATTAGTCTCTTGAAAGGAAAAACCCTATGGGCGAAAAATACAAAAAATATCATGCAGCGAATCACACGCTGCCACAGCAAAGCTTTGCATGGAATCTCTACGGCGCTGGAATGGAAAGCATGGGCAAGGAAGGCAAGCCCGAACCGTTCGCCATCCCCGAACCGACCGACGACCAGATCCTCGTTCGCATCGATACCGTCAGCATCTGTTTTTCGGACGTGAAGATTCTCAAACAGGGCGGCAGTCATCCCAAACTCTACAACCGCAACCTCACTGTCGAACCGACCCGCCTTGGTCACGAAGTTTCATTGACCATCATCAAGGTCGGCAAGAATCTCGCCGGAAAATATCATCCCGGTCAGCGCCTCGCGGTGCAGCCCGATATCTATCAGCAGGGCATGAGCACTGCCTATGGCTACACCATCCCCGGTGGACTTGTCCAATATCACTGCATCGGCAAGGAAGTCCTTGAAACAGATGCAGGTGCTTGTCTCTTGCCGGTGGAAGAAGGCATGGGATACGCTGAGTCCGCGCTGTTGGAGCCGTGGGGATGTGTCGTTGCGGCCTACACTCAGCGCCGCAGGCTGGACCCGAAACTGGGTGGCACCATGTGGATCATTGGCAACGCCGATGACTCTTCCTTCACCTTCTCAAAAGGTTTGGACGCCCCCGCCACGATCATCCTCACGGATGTGCCTGACTCGGTGAAGAAACTTGTCTCTGCCACAAAAGCCAACATCATCGAAAAGAACAACGTCACTGATTACGAATTCCTCAGCAAAGAATTGACCGATGGCAAAGGCTTCGATGACATCGTCATGCTCAACCCCACTTCCGCAGAAGTAGTTGGCAATGTGGCACGCTTCATCGCCCGCCGCGGAACCTTGAACATCGTCGGCACAAAACCATTAGATGGTCTGACCTCTGTAGATCTTGGTCGCCTTCATTATGATTACATCGCCTTCGTGGGCAACAACAGCACAGATATCGCCGCATCCTATGGCGAAGCCCGCAACCGCTGTGAACTCCGCGATGGCGGCACCACCGTCTTTGTCGGCGCAGGCGGACCGATGGGACAGATGCACGTCCAACGCGCTCTCGAATTGCCCGATGGTCCCAAGACCGTCATCGCCACCGAGATCAGTGACGAACGTTTGCAAACGTTGGTCAACATGTTCGAGCCATTGGCGAAGAAGAACGGACGCGAACTGTTCATCTTCAACCCCACCACTTCCAAACAGTCCTTCCACGATTTCGTCATGGAAGTCACCAAAGGACAAGGTGCGGACGATGTCGTTGTCAGCGTGCCGGTTGCCGGTTTGATGGAAGAGGGCGATACGGTCATGAAAGTAGACGGCATGATGGTCTTGTTCGCAGGTGTACCCAATGGCACGATGGGCAAGGTCAACCTCAGTAACGTCTATCTTTCGAACGCGCAGTATACTGGCACCTCCGGTTTGACCATTGATGACCAATCTTCTGTGATGGAACGCCGACTCGCAGGGACGTTATCGCCTGGTCGGTCAGTAGCAGCTATCGGCGGGATGGAGACGGCGGCGGAAGCCATCCAATCGGTAATGGACAGCAAGTATCCGGGCAAGGTCGTCATCTTCCCGCAGATCCATGATCTGCCGCTCACCAGCCTGAAAGAATTGAAAGACCGCCTGCCTGAAGTCGCCGCGAAATTAGGACAAGACCAAATGTGGACGAACGAAGCCGAAGAGGTTCTGATCGAGAAACTCTGGCAGGAACCCAAATAGGAGCAGCCATGCCATACGATATTCATCAGGAAAAGACCTACTCGCAATCTGTGGCGTCTGTCCATGCGGCGGCGTTAAAATCGGTGGCTGCGCTCAAAGGCAAGTTCGTATCTTCCAAACCAGAAGAGTATCGCTTTGAGGTGAAGTTCGATAAGACCGTGCTCGGCAAAGTGCTGGGTGACCGCAGTCAAATGACCTGTGTTGTCGTTGCCGAAGGCGAAGGCAGTAAGGTCGTAATTGATGGGTATCCGCTTGATGCGATTGGGCGCAAGTTGATGTTCGGCGCACGTGTGGGTGTCACCCAAACGGTGATCAACTGGTTCATCGAGCATTTGGAAAAAAATCTCACTACAACGGTCATTGAATGAAAGTTGCAACCATCACAGTCAACCCAGCCATAGACCAGACGGTCTCTGCCGATAATTTTGAGATCGGCAAAGTGAATCGCAGCCGTGCCATGCGCTTCGACGCGGGCGGCAAGGGTGTTAATGTCGCTTCTTTCCTCGCCGATTACGGATTGGATGTCGCTGTCACCGGTTTTCTCGGCGAAGAGAATGCGGATGTGTTCGAGCGGCACTTCAAACGCAAGAACATCGAAGACCGCTTCATCCGTGTGCCGGGAGAGACGCGCATCAACATCAAGATCATGGATGAAGCCAGCCAGGTCACTACAGACTTGAACACACCCGGACAAATTCCCGGTGAGTATGCGCTCTCTCGTTTTTATGAACAGGTCGAAGCGATGATGGAAGCGTGCGAATGCTTTGTCCTCTCGGGGAATTTGCAGGCTGGTCTTCCATCCACGTTCTACGCAGACCTCATCCGCCTGTTGAAATCCAAAAAGCGATACACAGTTTTGGATACCAGCGGAGATGCGCTTGTCGACTCGCTTGAGGCGGGACCCAACCTTATCAAGCCGAACATTTACGAGCTCAGTGCGCTGGTGAACAAGCCACTCAGTGAAATTGAAGACGTGTATCGCGCCGCAGTTTCTTTGATCAATTTGGAAACGAAGTTGGTGGTGGTTTCGATGGGTGCCAATGGAGCCCTGGTCGTGGAGAAGGATCAAGCCTTCATTGCACGACCGCCGTCCATCCCGGTCAAATCCACGGTGGGTGCGGGCGATGCCATGGTGGCTGGGTTGGTGGCGGGCATTGGAAAAAAACTCTCCCTGCATGATTGTGCCCGGCTGGCAACTGCCTTTTCATTGTCTGCAGTTACCCGCCTGGGACGCGACCTGCCGAAGCCGACTGTGATCGAAGATTTCAAAAAACAGGTTGAGATCGTTCCATTCAAATGAGACTAAGCGAATTCAAGAAACTCCCTTTCGAGATGATGGGGAGTTTTTATTTCTCTTCCGATGTAACTCCATCTCTTTTCGGGCTAAGATTCTTTGATTCGAGGCTTTGGTAATAGCCTTTATATTGTTTGTGCGAGAATTACGGTATTGAGAAATCGTAAATAATTTTATTTGAATGGATATATAATTACGTACTGAAAATATTTGTTAAGTCGATTATGTAACTATATTTGGGAGAAACGTAACATGTACCGCCTTAATGTTGCCTCTGAACAGATTGAAGAATGTATAAAAAAGGGTATGTTTGCATTATCCGCGAGACCTAAAATAAGCGCTGGGGAAATATTGCTTCTGCAATTAAGGAAAAGTGATTGGAGGCAACAGGGGAAAAATGGTGGTCGAGTTCAGTATGCTTTGGTGTTTCAGCACACAGAGCGTGATTTGGATGGAAGGATTAGTAAGGAACATTGGCCAAACGCAAATAAAGTCTGGCCGTGGATCATATATTCCTCTGCAGTATTGGATGTGGAACCCTTTTCACTAGAAGATTTACCACTGACTAGAGAAAGCCATTATCAATCTCAAGCCAATCCAGTTCAAATTGATCCGGTTGATGAGGCGGTTATTGCTCCATATATTAAATGGCCTAGTGCCTATGCATTGATCGATTCAACCGAGGCTCAAGATAATTTTGTGTATGCAATATCTGAAAATGCGAAAACGATAGAAGAGATTTCAACGGAATTTGCTCTGTCTGAGATAAAGAAATGGTATCCTCAAGCGGATATTCAGGTAATGAATCATAATAACCCGGGATTTGATATTCTGGTTACACAGAAGAATCGAGTAATACGTTATGTTGAAGTTAAGGGGACTCAATTTAACAAACCTAAATTCCATCTTACAGAAACAGAAAGAAAATTTTCAATCATTAACTCCTCTATCTATTCGCTTTTGGTTATTTGGAACATTAATCTGCATGATGGAACTTACAATTTTGACAGACACGATGGCGAAATTTCCGTTGGGGATATTATAGAACCGTATACATACTTGGGACAATTGAAGATATCCAAAAGCGCGTAAATATTCAATGTTAATAACTGAAGACTTTTATAGAAAAGATGAATCCCAATAACCCCGTCATCCAACTTTGTATCGAAGGTACGCAAGCCGAATTTCGAGGTGAAATAGAGAAGGCTCGTGCTTTATATCAACGGGCATGGGACGTGGCTCAAAATGACTATGAGTCCTGCATCGCCGCCCATTATGTGGCGCGTCATCAAGAGACGCACGAAGATAGATTTCAATGGAATCAAATCGCGCTGGAGAAAGCCAATGCAGTTGCCGATGACCGTGTTCGGGAATTTTATCCGTCGCTTTTCCTGAACATGGGACAGTCTCATGAATTGCTTGGTCGTCTTGACGAAGCGAAACGATATTACGACCTGGCTGCTGAATTGGGAGTCATCCATCAGACGGATTAAGGGCTCGACCTTATGAGAAAGATCCTCTCCACTGACTAGACCCCGGCGAATATCGCCAAGGTATTGGAGTTCCTTGCCGAATCGCCGAAACGATTGGATGCATTGGTCAAGTCTGTGCCGGTAGAGAGGTTAAGTCAGCCGTTGGGGAAGGGGGAACGTTCCTTTGCCGAAGATTTGACGCGGTTGCGCAACGCCGAATGCGTTTTCAGCGGAGAGGGCGGGATTCGAAGACTCTCCCCTCAATGGGGGCGCGCGGCTGGGAAACAAAAAACGCACTCTTGCGAATGCGTTTTCAGCGGAGAGGGCGGGATTCGAAGACTCTCCCCTCAATGGGGACACGCGACCGGGAAACAAAAAACGCACTCTTGCGAATGCGTTTTCAGCGGAGAGGGCGGGATTCGAACCCGCGACTGGATTTTAGCCCAGCACTCACTTAGCAGGCGAGCCCATTCAGCCACTCTGGCACCTCCCCAAGTGCATATTACGATTGATATTGTAACCAGAATTTCAGATACGTCAATCGTCAGGCGGAGGGAGTGGGATTCGAACCCACGTTGGTGTGACCCAAACATGTTTTCAAGACATGCGCCTTCAGCCGCTCGGCCATCCCTCCAGGCGAGCAGGATTTTACCATAAGAGACAGGGTCACTCGCGGAAATGGTCATAGATGGCAACGGCAATGATAATGCCGATCACCGCAAAAACAATGATGATAAAAATCATCATAACCTCCAGAAAAAAAGACGGCGCAGATGGAGCGCCGTCTACCATTCACCCATTCGTTAGCGGGGTATAACCTAGATCACGCCCAACTTCCTACCCACATTTTTGAACGCCTCCAAGCCTTTATCGAGATCATCCTGCGAATGCGCGGCGGAGATCATCACGCGGATTCGCGCCTTGCCTTGTGGCACAGTGGGATAACCAATCGACATGGCGAACACGCCCGCTTCGAATAACTCGCGGCTGAATTGTTGAGCCAGAGGCGCCTCACCCAGCATGACCGGGGTGATGGGAGTCTCGCTGACACCTGTGTTGAAACCCAAGCGCTTCATCTCAGACTTGAAGTATTTGGCGTTGTCCCAAAGTTTATCCACCAGTTGAGTGGAGTCTTCCAGCAAATCCACCGCCGCCAGACAAGCCGCCGCATCCGGCACAGTCACCGCCGACGAGAACAGGAAAGGACGTCCGCGCTGGCGCAGCCATTCGATGATGACCGCCTTACCCGCGACCATTCCACCCACCACGCCGAACGCCTTCGACATCGTACCCACTTCCACATCCACTTTGCCGTGCAAGCCGAAGTGATCGACGATACCACGTCCGCCCTTGCCGAGCACGCCTTCGCCGTGCGCGTCATCCACCATCAACAGAATCTCATATTTCTTCGCCACTTCATAAATATCGGGCAGCGGCGCAATGTCACCGTCCATGCTGAAGACGCCGTCGGTGATGATGAGCGCACGGCGGAAATCTTTCAAATTCGTCTTGATCTGTTCTTCGAGCGATTTCACATCGTTATGTTCGTAGGCAATGATCTTCGCGCCAGACAAACGACACCCGTCGATGATCGAAGCATGATTGAGCCGGTCGGAAAAGATCACATCCTCTTTGCCAACCAGCGCCGGGACAGTCGCCAGGTTCGCTGTGAAGCCGCTTTGGAAAGTGATTGCCGCTTCGACGCCCTTGAACTGCGCGAGGCGCTTCTCGAGTTCCACATGCAGCGTCATTGTCCCTGCGATCGAGCGCACAGCAGCCGGACCAACGCCCATCTCATCCGTCGCTTTTTTCGCGGCAGCGGTCAACGCGGGATGGTTCGCCAATCCCAGATAATTGTTCGAGCAAAAGTTCAAAACTTTTTTGCCGTCCACCACCAGCCATGCGCCCTGCGGCGAACCAATGGTGCGAATGTTGTTGTACAGCCCCTGCGATTTGAGTGAATCGATCTCTTGCTGGATCCAATCCGTTTTTGACATGGTTTCTCCTTATTGGAAATGCGGTTTCATTATAGCGATTCCCCCCCATGCCTGATGTCATGATTCTATTTGTCACTTATCACCTCTGCCAGCAGACCCAATTCTGCCAGCGCCGCCATCACTTTTTCGATGGCACCGTTTTTGACGACGACGGCTGTGGGGCTTAACAACTCGCCGAGGAATTTTCCCGCTTTCGATTTGCGCATCTCTTCCATGACCTCGGGGCTGCTGACCCGTAACACAAGCAGACTCTCCACTTTAGCCTCCGCGCCGTTCGAATCCCAACGTTTGAGCGATTTGACCATCGCGGGTGGAACTGCGCTGTTCGTGTATTTGACCAGCATTGCCAGCAATTGTTCGGCTTTCAAGCCCTGTTCGCTGGCGCGCTTCAACGACCTGGCACTGACAAAATAATTGAACTCATTGTTCTTCTCTTCACCCCACTCGCAAAACCGCGCGATCTGATAGCGTACGGCGCGGGAGAACATTCTCGAAACCGTGATCTTGCCATTCGAGGAAACAACGATCTTTCCATCTACCTTCGACCTTTGACCTTCGACCTCTGGCTGTATCTTGAATGCTGTCGCCTCCTTGCCCTCCTCCGGTGCAGCCAGGTCCACCCGCCCCAACATGTGCAACATGTGGATCGTATACCGGATCAACGCGCCATCGATCGCATCCCAGTAGGCGAACCCGCGCAGGAACTGACCATCCGCCTCGCGTTTGATGAACCACGAGTCATAGTCCCCGGCGGGGCGTTGATAATCGGGATATTTTTCTTTAATGGCTTTTACGAAAGCGGGGAGGCTCCACCATTTGCCTTTGGGCAGGTCGTTGACCAGGTTCATCAAAAATTCGCGCGTCACCTGCGGTTGGTTCGTCCATTCGCCTTCGCAAAGGATTCCCGGCATCAGGCGCAGCTCATTGAATGCCGTGGAATTGAACCAGGCTTTGTAAAGCAGGTTCAATGCATCGGCGCGCGAGGCTTCGAGAAATTTTTTAACGGCTTCCGGATACAAGCCGTTCTTTTTGATGATGTGGGCGGTTTGAAGGATTTCCGGCAACTCGCGCCGAAAACGCGAACGGCTTTCCTCGCCGATGCGCAAGGCTGCCAGATAGGTGGTCGCATCATCGAGGATGTGGTCGGTGGCGGGGATTTCGTACGCTTTTTCCACCGGCGTGGCAGGGCGACCCAACGGATCGTTTTTTGGCGCGAAGGTTGTTTCGCCGCTTCCAACTTCGATGATGATTTCCAGCAGGTCTTCAGGGATGTAGGCAAATTCCTGCAAACCTTTTTCGGTTTCAAAGAAGGCTTTGGCGAGCAGGCTGCGATAAAAGAGGATTTCGGATGTGGAGGTTGGTTTGAGGTGCGGATGTTCCCTGTCCCGCCGCCCGGCGCCCATCTCGCGGATATCGCCATACTTGCGACCAAAGATCGCCCATTCCATTTTTCCACCTGCATGGACCAGCGTATTGAGCGCGGAGCGGGCTTCGGCGGGGAGGACTTCCAGGGTTTCAGCGACCGCTTCCAGGTCCAGCAGCGAAGCGCACAGCTCTTCCATCGATGAGGCTGCGTCGGTAGATTCGAGTTCCAATCCCCAAAGTTCCGCGACGATGCGCAGATATCCAATATCAGATTTGTGAAGGGATTGTTCGAGGGTGAGCATGGTACTTTCCACTTTTCGTAATTGTATTGTAGAACGTGGAAAGCCGCGAGTGTTTACCCATGAACCACGCGCAGCGCCTGTGGCAGGATTTCGAAACTCGCCTTTTTTAAGTTGCTGCCAAAGTTGGTGAAGATCTCGCCGTCGGCGTGGATGTAAAGCGGCAGGTCTGAGGTGAGGGTAAGTTTTTTGAATGTGCCCATGCGGATCTGTTTGAAGCGCATGTGAGTGCCGTTCATAAATTCGGGCACAAGGCGGAACATGGTGGCGCGCGAGACTTTGGTGACTGCGACATATTCCATGCTGCCGTCGTTGTTCTTTGAATCGGGTGAAAGCATGAAGCCGCCGCCTTCGCGTGGACCGTTGCATAGCGTGAGCATGATGACCTTGTCTTCCCATGTTTCTGCATCGGTTTCGACCTTCATCTGCATCGGGTGATGGTTGAGGATGATGGTTTGGATGACGGCGGTGAGGTACATCAGGAAGCCCTTGACGATGGGCAGTTTGTGCGAGCGGATGGTGACGACCGCGTCGAAGCCGATGCCGAGGGTGTTGTCGACGTATTCCTTGCGCCCATGTTCGTCGGTGAGCAAGCCAATATCCACGGGTTGAATGTTTTCCGCTTTGAGCGCGTGCGCCAATGCCTGCGCCGATTTTTTCGTAATGCCGATAGAGTAGGCAAAGTCGTTGCCGGAGCCGATGGGAACAACCGCCAAAATGGGGCGTTTTTCAGCCGGCACTTGCATGAGTCCGTTCATCACTTCGTGGACGGTTCCATCGCCGCCCATGGCGACGACCAGGTCGTAGCCTTCTTCGGCGGCTTGTTTTGCCAGTTCGATGGCGTGAGTGGGATAGACCGTTCCGCTCCACGAGAGTTCGCCCGAAAATTCCTGCGCAATCGGGCGCAGGTCGTTGGCGGTCTTCCAGGCGCGTCCCATGTCGGCGATGGGGTTGAGGATGAGCTTGACTTTGCGAGGCATGGCTTGACTCCTGATCTGATGTTTGCATATATAACCCCCCAGCCTCGGTTTGGTTTGGGGAAAACTATGATTTTTGGTTGTTGAGATGGATGGGGTTCAGCTTGCCGGTCACGCCTTTGGCGATGGCGTAGCTGCCACGGTGATATTTTTTTGCGTGGTACAACGCGGCATCGGCGGCGCGCAGCAGGTCACCGGGATTCGACGCATGCAAAGGGAAGATGGCGATGCCTGCTGTGATGCCCAGTTTCAAGTCCGTTTCGCGCGGGTAGTGGAAGCGATACTCTTCCATCAGGTCGATCACTTTTTGGGTGACGATCTGCGCCGATTCCAGGTCTGTGCCGCGCATGACGAGGGTCAGTTCGTCGCCGCCATAGCGGGCGAGGAAATCGGATCCGCGCATCTTTTGGGCGAGGAAGTTGAACAGGGAGTGGAGCAGTTCATCCCCGGTGTTGTGCCCAAAGGTATCGTTCACAGATTTGAAACCATCCAGGTCCATCATGACGACGGAGAACTGTGTGTTCGTGCGGCTCGCGTAATATAGTTCCTCCTGAAGCCGTTCGTCCAGTGCGCGCCGGTTGGGAAGCCCGGTGACACTGTCGGTGTTCGCCATTTGCGTTACGCGTTTGTACAGGCTGGCGTTGAAGATCGCCACAGCTGCCTGGTCTGCCAGCAGGCTCATCAGGCGGAGTTCTGAGCGGGAAAACCTCCCCTTTACACTCCTCGACAGGTTCATGACACCGACGATCTCATCCTTGAATTTAAGCGGGATGCCAATGATCGAGCCGGAATTGTAGATCTGCATGGTTTGGTAGATGGGATGGTTGGGCATGTCGTCGATGATGATCTGCCTGCCGGTCTTCACCACCGAGTAGGTCAACCCATCGCGGCGCGGGATGGAGATGGGTTTGTTGCGAACCCCGTTCATATCAAGCGAGGAGCCGAACTCCAGTTCACCGCGCTCATACAGAAAGATATGCACCCCCATCGCATTGCGGACCAACCCCATCGCTTCCGTCACCACGGCGTCGAGCACTTTTTGCAGGTCAAGGCTCGAGGTCAGGTTGAGGCTGATGCGTTTCAATGCATCCAGCTCATCTGCCTGGTGTTTGATCGTCGCGATCAGGGAATGTTGTGAAATGACCTCCTGCGTGATGCCTTGCGATTCCTCGCTCTGATTTTGTGGCTGCGGTTGTGGTTCGCGGGAACGCTCCCTGGTTTCCACAAGCACCTGGATCAATCTCAGAATTGCTTTCTTTTCTTCCGGGGGGATGGAATCATCCTTGGAAATGATCTCCCACGCGCGCGTGTAAACGCTTCCTTTTTTTATAATGTGATCGTTCATTCTTTTTCTTTCAAGGCATGCAGAAAGGTCCGATTCAAATATCCGCTATTATACACTTTCAAATCTGTTCAGACCTGCCAACGGGGCGTATGCCGGACTGTGTTAGAATGAAATTAAATCAATCCACTGAGGTAAATCGTGTTTGACTCATCCAAGATTGTCCCAGCCACGCCGCTGAATCCGCGCCATCGAGCCATTCTGGTCGGCGCTTCCGAAGGGATGGGCGCTGCACTTGCCCGAAAGCTTGCAAAAGAGGGATATTCTGTTGCGCTCGTTGCCCGTCAAAAAGAGAAACTAGCTGCCCTGTGCGCGGAGATCAATCAAGGCGGCGAGATTTGTGCACTTGCCTATCCTCATGACGTGTCTCATTATGAAGAGGTTCCCGCCCTGTTGCAAAAGATCATTGCCGACTTGGGTGGGCTGGATACGTTCATCCTCATGGCAGGGGTCAACTATCCGCCGGGTGGCAACGACAAATACAATTTCGAGAACGATCGCAAGATGATCGAGATCAACCTGATCGGCGCCATGGCATGGCTCAGCCCTGTGGCGGAGATGTTCCAAAGCGCGAAAGCCGGTCAGATCGTTGGCATCGGCTCGGTGGCAGGCGACCGCGGGCGTGTAGGCAACCCCGGCTACAATACATCCAAAGCGGGCTTGCATACCTACCTCGAAGCACTGCGCAACCGACTCACCCGTCACGGTGTGAACGTGCTCACGGTCAAACCGGGTTTCGTCAAGACCGAGATGCTCAAAGCCGCCGTGGGACCCACGCCCTTTGCCATTCCGGTCGAAAAAGCAGTGGACGATATTTACAGAGCCATGCAAAAACGCCGGCAGACCATTTACACACCGTTCTTTTGGCAATACATCATGCTCGTCATTCGGCATATCCCGTCATTCATTTTCAGGCGGTTATCCTTCTAGTAAAACCTGACAGGTCCCCGAGACCTGTCAGGTTTTTGTAAAAGATCCTATGAGAACAACCTTCACACAACTCGAAAATTTTGGTCATTCCCTGAACGCGCCTGCGTACCTTGTCAAACCACGCAGCAGCGAAGAAATTTACGAAGCCTTCAAACAGGCAAAGCAAAACGGACTCACCGTCACCGCTCGTGGCGCAGGACGCAGTTACAACGACGCCGCGCTCAACGGCGGGGGCATCGTGCTCGACCTCACAGCGATGGACCACATCCTGGAATGGGATTCCGCTACCGGCTTGGTCCGATGCGAACCCGGCGTCACACTTGAAATACTCTGGCAGAAGGTCGAGCCGGAAGGCTGGTGGCCCCCCGTCGTCTCCGGCACAATGAAGACCACCCTCGGCGGTTGTCTCGGTGCGAACATCCACGGCAAGAACAATTTCAAAATGGGAACCATCGGCGAACACGTGGTGGAATTTACCGCTGTTCTGCCGACCGGCGCGGAAGTGGTTTGTTCGCCCAAAAAGAATGGGGACTTGTTCTACGCGATGATCGGCGGCTATGGGATGTTGGGCATTTTCACGTCCATCACCCTGCAAATGAAACGCATCCATTCCGGACTTTTGACCGTGGATGCCTACCCCGTGCAGAATCTACACCGACACCTTTCTGCCCTGCAAGACGGTGCGCCCCATAATGATTACATTGTCGGATGGATGGATACCTTTGCCGGCGGCTCCTCCCTCGGGCGCGGACAAATTCATGCGGCGCATTATGTCCACGAAGGTGAAGACCCCAACCCGCAGGAAACGATGAAGTTGGAGAATCAGATCCTTCCTTCGCGCATCTTTGGCGTCTTTCCAAAGTCCATTTTGTATCAGTTCATGAAACCCTTTGCGAATAACCTGGGCTGGCGCATGGTCAACCTGGCCAAGTATGTCGCCTCGATGCGCAAACATACCTTCCGCCAGCCTCATGCAGCATTTCACTTCCTTTTGGATTATGTGCCCAATTGGGAACTTTCCTATGGGCGTGGCGGACTCATCCAGTATCAGTCTTTCCTGCCGAAAGAGACCGCCGAAGCCGCATGGACGGAATTGCTAAACCTCTCGCTGAAGCGCGGCATGCCCTCCTACCTCGGCGTGACCAAACGCCACCGCCCCGACCCGTTCCTGCTGACCCACGCCACCGACGGTTTTTCTCTTGCCCTCGATTTCAAAGTGACCGACGGAACGCGTGCGAAAATGTCTGCCATGCTGCAAGAATTTGACAAGATCGTGCTTGACCACGGCGGGCGTTTCTATTTTGCCAAGAACAGCGAGACCACCGCTCAAACGGCGTTGACCTTCTACGGCGAAGAAGCCGTGGCAAAATTCAAGAAATTGAAAAAACGCTGCGACCCGAACGGACTGCTTGAATCCGATCTGTTCCGCAGAATATTTGGGTAAAGCTGGCAGGGGCGGGGTCACCCCGCCCCTGCATTATTATTAATGGTATGAATTTTGAAATTTTAGATTTAGGTGTGATCGATTACGAAACCGCCTGGAAACTTCAGGATCTATATGCGGCGCAGATCGCAGAGGGGACACGTCCGCCAACCTTGCTTTTGCTCGAACATCCACACGTGTATACGTTTGGGCGCAAAGGCAACGCAGACAACCTGCTTTGGAATGAATCGCAATTGAAAGAACGCGGCATTTCCACCTACTGGGTGGATCGCGGCGGCGATGTCACCTATCACGGACCGGGGCAGCTGGTGGGCTATCCGTTGATTCCGCTGGGTAGGCTGAATCAAGATAACCGACTCCCAGAAACCGATTATGTCGGCTACATCCGCAAACTCGAAGAGATGCTCATTCGGGTTCTCGGTCAATTCGGGGTGACCGGAATGCAACGCCCGGGCAAGTCGGGGGTTTGGATTCAGAAACATCCGCCCGCCAAGATCGCTGCCATCGGCGTCAAAGTGGATGTTAAAGGCATCACCCGTCATGGTTTTGCGTTGAATGTTAACCCGGATATGAGCTATTGGGAGGGAATCATTCCCTGCGGTCTGACCGAGCCGGTCATTTCGCTGGCAGATTTGCTCGACCCTGTCCCGTCGATGGATGAGGTCAAAGCAAACCTGGGCGAAATATTTCGCCAGGTGATTGTGTCTGTATAGGTGGATCTCCGCTGCAGCGGTACTAAAGCGGGATATAAAGAAATTTCCTTAAAAAGTATAAAAGCACAACGAGGTGTCTATGTATGGTAGAAAGCTTTCCCGCAGAGATTTTCTAAAGCTGGGCGGTGCCCTGGCAGCTACTTCTGCGCTTGCCGCTTGTGCGCCGGGGGAGGAAAACCCCATTACGGTCCCGTTCGAAACGGTGACACAAAACCCGGTCATTACACCCGAAGCGCTGACATCGCTTCCACCCGTGCCGATGGCGATCCTCGCACTTAACCGCCTGACCTTCGGCATTCGCCCCGGCGATGTGGATGCCTTCAACGCGCTTGGGTCGACGGACGATGAGCGCCTGCAAAATTTCGTCGTTCAGCAACTCAACCCCGACTCGATCGATGACAGCGACTTTGAAACCCGCTACAACAATGCCGGGTTTGAGACGCTGCATAAATCCCACGAACAAATTTACTACGACCATATCGCATCCAACCCTTATGACTCGAATGACGATATCTATTGGGAATGGTATAGCAAACCCGCCTATGAACTTGCGGATGCAACCGTGCTGCGTGCTGTTTTTAGTAAAAAGCAACTTGTGGAAGTGCTGGCAGATTTCTGGCACAACCACTTCAACATCTACTTTTGGCAGGATGACGGCGTGCCATTGCTTGCCTCGTACAACCGCGATGCCTTGCGCGCGCACATGCTGGGCAACTTCCGGCAGATGCTCGAAGCGGTGGCAAAGCATCCATCCATGTTGTATTATCTGAATCAAAACAACAGCAGTGACTCCGGACCCAACGAGAACTTCGCACGCGAATTGTTCGAACTGCACACTCTCGGCGCGGAAAACTATCTGGGTGTGCGTGATCCGAACTCGGTCGAGAAAGATGCGAATGGGATCTCCATCGGCTATGTGGATAACGACGTCTATGAAGCGGCGCGTTGTCTTACCGGCTGGCGCGTGGATGACGACCTCGGCGATTGGGAGGATGGCGTCGAGAAGACCGGTAATTTCCTGTATTACAAGCCGTGGCACGACCGTTTCAACAAACTCGTGCTTGGTAGATATTTCCCCGCCGATCAGGAAGACCTGAAAGATGGACATGATGTGCTCGATCTGCTCGCCAGCCATCCCGGCACGGCGCGTCATATTGCGCGGAAACTTTGTCGCCGCTTCATTTCGGATATCCCGCCTGAGTCGGTCGTCCAAGCCGCGGCGGATACCTTCCTTCAATTCAAGGATGCGCCCGACCAACTCAAGCGTGTGATGGAGACCATCCTGCTCTCAGCGGAGTTCAAAGCCAGTTGGGGCGGAAAGGTCAAACGTCCGTTCGAAGCGGCGATGTCCATGATGCGCGCGCTCAACTCCGACTTCACCCGCGCCCCGGGCGGAATCCACTGGATGCTCGAGTTGATGGGTCAGAGATTGTTCGAGCGCCGCCCGCCCGATGGCTACCCCGATACGCGCGACGCCTGGGCGAACTCCATGTCGTTGCTGTACCGCTGGAATTTCGCAGTTGGGCTGACCGAAAACTGGCTGGACGATGACGATACCGGCTACAGGGTTAATTCGGATACCTATGGTCAGACCCCGGCGGAGATACGAACCGCTTCTTCCCTAGCCGATTACTGGATTCCTCGCATCCTGAATCAGACTCTCCCCGAAGCCAGCCGGAATGCGGTTGTTGCAGTCATGGCACAGGAATATGGCTGGGATGAGCCTTTGCCTGAAGACCACGTGCGTTATGTTTTGCCCGCCATGATCGAAGTGATTTTGATGAGCCCCGAATTTCAATGGAGATAACGCGATGACAAAGACCATCCTCCCCCGCCGACAATTTTTGCAAGGATGTTCCGCCGCCATTGCTGCGATGGCGGGCGCAAAACTGACCAACATTGCCTTCGCCAGACAGGATAACCCCAGCGATACGCTGGTGGTGGTTTTCCTGCGCGGCGGGTGGGATGCGCTCAATGTGGTTGCACCCATCGAAGGCGATGACCGCGGCTTTTACGAAAAAGCCCGTCCCGATATTCGTATTCAAAACCTGCTGCGCTTGAACGACCAGTTCGGCATGCACCCCGCCATGTCTCCGTTGTATGACTTGTATCAGGCGGGCAGGGTGGGTGTCGTCCACGCTGTGGGCTTGAATGTGGACACGCGCAGTCATTTCGACGCGCAGGAATACATCGAGTTGGGTACACCCGGCTCGAAGAACACTGCTTCTGGCTGGATCACCCGCCACCTGCAAGCCAGCGGAATTTCCTCCATCCTGCCGGTATTATCCACATCCGGCATGCCGACCTCCCTGTTGAACTTCGTTCCCACCGTCAGCTTGAGCACGCCCGAGGAGTTTTCACTGTGGGATAACGGCTTACGCGATTCGCATATCAATGCCCTGCGGCAAATGTATGCCGGAGAAAGCCTGCTGCATCGCGCCGGGGCACGCACGCTGGATGCGCTCGACATCGTCAGCCCGCTGAGCGGAGGCTATGAGCCTTCCAATGGTGCATACTACAACAACGATGAATTTGGAATCCAATTGAAGACCGTGGCGCAAATGATCAAACTCGATGCGGGTTTGCGCGTTGCCACCGTGGACTTCGGCGGCTGGGACACGCACGAATACCAGAACAGCGGCGATGGCGGTTACATGGCGGATCTGCTGAACAGCCTCGCTTCGGGACTGGCGAATTTTTACCTCGACCTCGACTCAGGCTACACCGACAAATTGTCTGTGGTGGTGGTCAGCGAATTCGGTCGGCGGCTCGTGCAGAACGAATCCTACGGCACCGATCATGGTCACGGCAGCGTCATGTTCACACTGGGCGGGAGTGTCAACGGCGGGCAGGTCTTTGGCAACTGGCCCGGCTTGCATAACGACCAACTCTACGACCGCGCCGACCTTGCCGTCACCACCGATTATCGCCAGGTATTGGGAGAATTGCTTTCCAAACGAGGCAACAACGCGGATATTGAATCTGTGTTCCCCGGTTTTTCAGGAAGTTACAACCCCCTGGGAATCTTCCGCTAGCACAACAGAAAAAAAACGACTTGCGAATTTCGCAAGTCGTTTTTGATTCATTCCGCCACGACCCAACGGTCGCGTCCATTGTTCTTTGCCATGTACATGGCATTGTCTGCACGTTTGAGCAGGCTGTGCCATGAATCCTCCCCGATCTTGAACTGGGCGATGCCGATGCTGAAGGTGACAGGGATCGGATGCTCCCGCACTTGCAGCACATCCGCGCGGATCTGCCGGCACAGGCGGCTGGCTTGTTCCGCCGCAGACGTTGCATTCGAATTGGGCAGCAGGATCAGGAATTCTTCGCCGCCGTAGCGCCCCACCACATCCGGGTGACGCACGCTGTCGCGCAGCATCAATGCCACCTGTCGCAGCACTTCATCGCCAACGGGGTGACCGTACGTATCGTTGATCGACTTGAAATTATCCAGGTCCAGCACCGAAATGGAAAACAACGAGTGATACCGTTCTGCGCGCATGACTTCGTTTTGCAGGTCTTTCACAATGGTGCGCCGGTTGGGCAGGAAGGTCAGCGGGTCCACATGCGCCACTTCCTGTGCCTGTGCCAGCACGGCTTCCATTTCGATCTGTTTGTTTTTGGCAAGTTTCTTGGAGACTTCGCTCTCCACCTGAAAGAGATTCATCCGCCGAGTCAGTTTGTCGATGACTTCCTGAAGCGCGGATTCAGACTCGATGCGCTCGGCAATGAAGATCATCCGCTCATCTTCCAACGGCAATAAAAGACAATCGCACAACGCCGCGGGTGCGCCCGCCTGAACCGGAAACTCGCCGATCCAGCGATCCTGCAGCCGGGCGGAGAGTTTCAAGGCAACGAACTCCCGGTCTTTTGGAGGGAAAACATCCTTTAAATGTTCAGCAGACGGGAAATCGGTTTTGGATTGCTCGAAGTTGGAATTCCAGGTAAGCAGGGAACCGTCCCTGCCGAGGATGACAATGCAGGCATGAATATGATCGAAGACCCGCTCGATGTCGCGGTAGGATAGCGCTTCCACCAGATTTTGCATGACCCCATTGTAGCGTATTCGATGCGCTTTTTTTCCGCACCTTACAAAATTAGTAACACCCACCTTGCATGTTTGAAGGCGATTTCATCTTGCCCCTTTGCGCCCGAATTGACGTTCCAGCGCATCCACAGATAAGTGGATCATGGTCGGTCTGCCATGCGGACAAGTCCGCGGCGATTGACAGGCTTCCAGATCATTCAACAGACTGCGCTGCTCGTCGGATGTGAGCACCCGTCCGCCTTTGACCGCCAGCCGTTTGCAGACCCTGCCCGCAATACGCGCTTCGACCTCCGCCTGAAGCGGACTCTCATCCTCTTCAAAATCCTCCACCAGAGAGCGGAGCGCTGCCGCCGGGTCGCCGCCCGAAAACAGCACCGGCATGGATCGCACCTGAAACGTATTCGTCCCGAACTCCTCCACCTCGAAGCCGAACTTGTTCAGGAAGGGCAATTGCTCCGTCAGCGTTTTCGCAGAATGCGGAGGAAGCGTCACCACCTCCGGTGCGAGCAGCGCCTGCGACGGAATGTTTTTATTCTCGCGCTGCGCCATCAACTTCTCAAATAACACCCGCTCGTGCGCTGCATGTTGATCGACAAGATACAGACCATCAGGACCCTCCGCCACAAGATACGTCGCACCGATCTGACCGATGAGGCGAAGAAGAGGAACGCCGGTGGAAAACGACCTTTGCCCTTCAACTTGTGACGACTGTTCACCGGTAACTGGTGACTGGTAACTCGCACCTCGTAACTCATCACTACCCACTGACAACTGCTCATCATGCCCGATCGACCAATCGATCCCAACAGTTCTTGGTTCTGAAGGAACAGACCGCGCCCCCCACAACTGCGGCGAAACTGTCGGGACGGGTGTGTACGCCAGCAATGCCTTTCTTACCGACCGCTGCACAAAACTGAAAACTTTGTCCTGCGCTCGAAACCGCACTTCCGCCTTTGTCGGGTGGACGTTGACATCCACATCTTCTGGAGCCATCTCAAGGAACAGCGCCGTCAGCGGATAGCGCCCCACCATCAACAGCGTGTGATAGGCTTGCAGCAACGCCGAATTCAGTGAAAATTCCTGTACCCAACGACCATTGATGAAGAACGTGATCTCGCGGCGGTTGGAGCGCGTCAGCGAAACCGGGCTGATGAATCCGGATAAAGCCAAACCGTCTTCGCTAGCCATCACTTCCAGCATTTGCTTGGCAACATCCACGCCGTACAACGCAGCCAGAATTGCACGTCGGTCACCATCGCCAGCCGTCTGCAATGTGACTTGTTTTCCGTCCATGATCTTGAAGCGCACATGCGGATATGCCAGCGCATAACGCGTGACCAGGGAATCGATCGCGCGGCGTTCGGTCACATCGGTCTTCAAGAATTTCAAACGCGCAGGCACGTTGTAAAACAGATTTTCCACGCGCACCACTGTCCCCACGGGCGCGCCGACCTTTTCCACCTTCTCCGATATGCCGCCGTTCACCCGCAGGCGCGCGCCTTCTTTTGCAGACTCCACCCGCGAAGTGATGGTCATGTGCGAGACAGAGCCGATCGAAGCCAGCGCCTCGCCGCGAAAACCCAAGGTTCGGATGTGGAACAGGTCGTCGGACAAGACCAGTTTCGAGGTCGCGTGACGCGAAGCGGCTAACTCCAATTCCTCAGACGCGATGCCATGCCCATCATCCGCCACCTCGATCAATGTCCGCCCGGCATCTGCAATGGAAATTGAAATATTTTTCGCGCCCGCGTCCAGCGAATTCTCAGCCAACTCCTTGACGACCGAGGCGGGGCGCTCCACCACTTCACCGGCGGCGATCTGCGAAGAGACTTCGGAGGAAAGCAATCGAATGGGCATGGCGCAATTATAATTGCCGAATGCGATTTACCACCATTTTCTTCGACCTCGACGACACGTTGTATCCATCCAATACCGGTTTGTGGCTTGCCATCAAGGAACGCATGAATACCTACATGCGCGACCGCATGGGCTTCCCCGAAGACCAGATTCCGCACATCCGCGAAAAATATTTTTTACAATACGGCACCACCCTGCGCGGACTGCAAGCCCATCACGAGATCGATACACAGGATTATCTCGCCTATGTTCATGATCTGCCGCTCAAGGATTTTCTGACCCCGAACCCGACCCTGCGCTCGATCATCGCTTCCCTCCCGACCCGCAACCTGATCTTTACAAATGCAGATATTCACCACGCCGAAAGAGTGCTGACCGCCCTCGAACTGCGCGACCTGTTCGAGATCATCGTGGACGTGAACGCCGTCGCTCCATTCTGCAAACCCATGCCCGAATCGTTCCAGATCGCCATGAACCTGGCGGGCGAAACCGACCCGTCAAAGTGCGTGATGATCGACGACATCCACCGCACAACCTCTGCTGCCCGTAAGGCGGGCTTGTTCAGCGTCCTCTATAATGAAACGTTCACGAACGGCGAAGCGGATGCCCACCTGACGGACTGGAACGACCTCAAGACCATTTTGGAAAGGCAGTAGGAACCATGGATACCGAAAAAGGCTGGATCGTTGCACTGATTTTTGTGCTGCTCGTTGGCGGCGCAAACCTGATCGCGTATGCTCTGGTGCGCGGCGCCTTCCGCCCCGGAAAAAAAGGCATGTTCGAGAACTTCACCGACTCACTGAATGTCAGCCGGAAGAAGAAGGAAAACGAGTTCGAGGAACTCAGCCGCCGGGTCGGGGAATTGAAGCGGCGGCAGGACGGCGACGAAGAAGAAGACTGACCCTCCGCGATTCTTACACAAATCGAACAATTCATTCAGCAATCTTTAATAACCGAATGGTATCTTTTTGCGTACTAAAAATGATCGCATTCCGTGGTGAACGGAACGTTTTTAAAGATAAATACAAGCGATAAAGCCAAAATTGGAGGCTCTTGTGAATAAGTATTTAAAGGCTACCCTGCTCGTTCTGACGGTTCTGGTCGTGGCACTCGGCGCTTTTGCGGGCGGGTTTGTGACCGGGCATATGCTGCCCTACGGCAATGTCTTCGACTTCGACAACACCACGGTTGTTGCGCCGCCTACTGCATCCGCAGACCAGCAGGCAGCCACACCCGAAGAAATGCAAGCCCTCTTCGCACCATTTTGGGAGGCGTGGAATCTTGTCCATGAAAATTATGTAGACCAGCCCGTGGACGATATCGCGCTCATGCGCGGCGCCATCAGCGGCATGATGGAAGCGCTCGGCGATGAGCACTCCTCCTACATGAACCCGGAGGATTTTAAGCAAGCGAATGCCAGCCTGGAAGGCGAATACGAAGGCATTGGCGCCTATGTGGATACAACCACCGAATACCTGACGGTGACCAGCCCCATCCCCGGTTCTCCCGCCGAAGCGGCAGGGCTTTTGCCCGGTGACCAGATCGTCGCCATCGACGGCGAAGACATGACCGGTATCGACGCAGAACTTGCCCGTCTCCGAGTGCTCGGACCCGCAGGCTCGACCGTCCGTTTGACGATACTTCGCGAAGGGGCGGATGATCTGCTCGAGTTCGATATTGTTCGTGCCAAGATCACCATTGCCTCTGCGACCGGTGAAATGCTCGATGGCGGCATCGCGTATATCCAGGTGACCACATTCGGTTCCAAGACCATGCCCGAACTCGAAGCAGCGCTGCGGGAACTGATGGCGCAAAATCCCAAAGGCATCATTCTCGATTTGCGCAACAACGGCGGCGGCTACCTGCAAACCGCTGTGGAAGTCACCTCCCAGTTCGTGGATGAAGGAGTTGTGCTCTACGAGCAATATGGCAACGACAAACGCACCACCTACGAAGTCCTGCCGGGTGGCCTGGCAACGGACGAGAATATTCCGATCATTGTATTGATCAACGAAGGCTCCGCTTCCGCTTCTGAAATTGTGGCAGGTGCGCTTCAGGATTTGGGGCGTGCCAAACTGGTGGGGACTGTCTCGTACGGAAAGGGCTCTGTGCAACAGTGGATCCCACTCTCCGACGAAAATGGTGCGGTGCGAGTGACTATTGCAAAATGGCTAACCCCCAACGAAAAGACCATTCACAAGATCGGGCTCACGCCGGATTATCCAGTGGAAATGACCCTCGAGCAACGCCAGGCGGATGAAGACCCGCAGCTGGATGAGGCAGTGAAGATTTTGAATGAAATGATCGGGCAGTAAATTAAAGAAAGGAGAATAGAATGTTTTTCTTCGATCCCATGTATCTGGTTTTCATGATCCCCGCTTTCATCCTCATGGCGGTTACATCATGGTATGTGCGGGCGGCGTACGGCAAGTGGAGCCGCGTCCCGGCGCGCAGCCGTATGACCGGCTACGATGCCACGCGGCGGCTGATCTCCACCAGCGGATTGTTCGGTGTGCAAATTCAGGGCACCCCCGGCGAATTGACCGACCACTACGACCCGCGCAACAAGACCCTGTTCCTCTCGAACGGTGTGGCGAATGGTGCTTCGGTGGCGTCACTGGCGATTGCCGCACATGAACTTGGACATGCCCAGCAGGACGCGGAGGAATATTTCCCGCTCAAGTTCCGCGCCGCACTCGTGCCGATGGTCAATATCGGCTCGAACCTTGGTTGGATCCTGATCATGATCGGGCTGTTCCTGCAATGGACGCAGATCGCCTGGTTGGGAGTGCTGGTCTTCTCCGGTGGCGCGGTCTTCGCTTTGGCTACATTGCCGGTGGAGTTCGACGCATCTGCCCGGGCGAAGCGGTTACTCGCTGAAAGCGGCATCATTCAAACCGAGGAAGAGAAGCGCGGAGTCAACAATGTGCTCAATGCCGCCGCGCTGACGTATGTCGCAGGTCTGGTGACCGCCATCCTGCAATTGCTGTATTACGTCTCGCTCATCAGCGGGCGCAGCCGCGACTAACCTTTCAAACCAGACCTCCCGAAGCGCAAGCCTCGGGAGGTCTTTTTCATTGGGGGAAAACCAAACGTTAATTTTTCTGTAATAAAACCATCTTGACAAATTAGAACACTTGTTCTATATTAAGAGCAGTAACTTCCTCCCCCATCCGGTTCCAAAAAGGAGACCTCCCATGAACCGCTCTCTCCATATCCAATTGATGCCATTCCTTAAGAATGTGTCCCTCAGCCGTGGCGCGATCTTTGGCTCCATCCTGATCCTTGCCCTGCTTGCCTTCGAAGTGTTCAACTATGGCACCACGTCCTTTGCCCTGCGCGACGTGCTCGGCGAATTGAAATTCGGCGGGATGTACTGGTCGTCCATCCTTGCCTTTGCGTTCTGTACCATCGACTTTGCCGGAATTGCCCGCATCTTCACCCCCGAGCAGGGGCGCGATGAACCTGCCGAAGTCTACTACCTTTTTGGTGCGTGGCTGCTGGCAGCGGCTTTCAATGCCATGCTTACCTGGTGGGGCGTTTCGGTCGCCATTCAGAATCACAGCGCACAGGGCGGCGCGCTGCTGGGGCAGGAAACCATGACCAAGGTCGTTCCGATCTTCGTCGCTTCGATGGTCTGGCTCATCCGTGTGCTGCTGATCGGAACCTTTTCGGTGGCGGGTGAGCGGCTCTTCACGCTGGCAGATGTGTATAACCGCTATTCCAGCTATCGCAATGAGAATGCGTACTCCGCGCCTCAAAACCGGACCTCGCAGCCGACCCCGCGCCAGGAAGTGAATCCACCCGTCAACTATCCGCGCCCGGCTCCCAAGCCGCGACCCGTTTCTGTGCCTGCCTATGGCGCCAGCAGCCGTCCCGAACCGACCTATCACCCGGTGGGCATGAGCGCCATGAGCAACCACGAGAACAATCCTTCCGTTCGGAGATAGTCCTTGCCGCAGACAAGGTTTCTCAATTCTCTTCCCCCATCCAACCGCTGGGACGCCCGCAAGGGCGTCTCATGCGTTTAATGATAAAGCAGTGGTGGACGGTTTATCCGTACCTACTCGAATTGTTCCAGCGTGGATTCGCCGTGCGTGAGGATGTACAGGCTGCGCGGGTCGACGCCGGTGTTGTCGTACACAAAGTCGGTGACGATGAAGTTGTTGGCGAAGGCGGTTTCGAATAATTCACGGGTAAAGAAGCGCCAGTCGCGGGCGAGGGCGAAATCGCGGGATTTGATGTCCATGAAATCGCTGGGAATTTCGGCAAGCAACAGGCGGTCGTCAAAAGGTGGGACATGCTCGGGTGGGCGAGGCGGGGCATCGGTCGAGTGGCGAAGCGAGTAGAACGGACGCAATCCGCTTTGGGTGACGTGAGTCAGTTTGAGCGTGGGGCGGGCGCGTTTGCCTAGCCTGCGTTGCACACGCTGCGAGTTGACCCACCAATCCACTTGGAACCGGTCAGAGGGCAAGCCCGCGTTGAGACCGTCGCGCATTTCACCATATTCTGAACGGCGGTAGGTGGTGCAGACGGCGCCGAGTTTGGCGATGTTGAGGTAGGCGTTGCGGCTGAGCAGCGGGTCGTACGTCCAGGTGATGTGGTCTAAGCCTTGATGCCGGACCATTTGCCATTGGGCGCGTTTGAGCGCAAAGCCGATGCCGCCATCGCGGTGGTCGGGGTGGATGCCCATCATGTGCGAGCAATGTTTGGCGCGCGGACCGTCTGGCGTTTCTTCGAGTCCGGGGAAACCCCAGACGAAGCCGATCAGTTTTTCTTCGGGGTTGAAGGCGCCCAGCAGTAGCCCCCCATTGTGGATGGCGGTAATGAGCATGTGCAGCGGGACGACGTCCGTTTCGGAGCCGGGCCAGACCTCGCGTTGAAGTTCCTCCACGAGGCGCATATCTTCCGGGGTTTCCATCAGTCGGATAGTATAGGCTTGGGACATGGGCGGGTTATCGGGTCCGTATGGAAGCGGCGCGGTCGGTGAGCGAGTCCCACAGGCGGCGGTACCACGGTTTGCGGACGAGGTAATCGAGCCGGTAGGAAAAGCGTGCGGGCATCAAGCCGAAATAGCGCGGCATTGAATCAACAGCGGTGGTGCGGTTGACGGCGAAGTAATCGAGAAAGAAGGACGAGAGCGGGAAACTCGATACGACGCCTTCGAGAAAAACGGTCAGGGCGCGCAGGGTGATGGGCGAGAGCGGCATGAGAAAACGCCTGCGATGGGTGACCTCCATGATGATCTCGATGATCTGTTGCAGGGTGAAGAATTCATTCCCGCCGACTTCGTAGACCTGGTTGAGGGTGTTCTCGTTTTGCATCGCCCACAACATACAGGTGACCAAATCTTCCACCCACACCGGCTGGACGACAACGCGTCCGCCCGACGGGACGGGGAAGACTCCGACCGAGGCGCGGATCAGCCGTGATAGGTTGTTGGTGAAATGGTCTTCGGGTCCGTAGACCAGCGAGGTGCGGATGATGGTGTGGGGCACGTTGCTGCTGCGGATGTGCTCCTCGGCGATGCCCTTGGCTTTGAAGGCGGGGTAGCCTGAGGCACGTGCGGCTCCGAGATGGCTGAGGTAAATGAAGCGGTCCACGCCTGCATCGGCGGCGGCTTCGACGAGGTTGCGCGTGCCTTGGATGTCGGTGGCGAGCAGGTCGCCGCGTGCGCCCTGGTTTTCGGCGCTGGCAAGATGGAAGACGGTTTCCACGTCGCGCATGGCGGCGCGCAGACCGCGTGTGTCGGAGAGCGAGACCACGGCGACTTCGATGGGCACGCCCTTGGGCAGGCGCGGAGTCCGCGGGGAGGGGCGGATGAGCGCGCGCAACGGATAGCCGATGGTGGAGAGCTGGCGCACGAGGGCGCGTCCAATGAAGCCGGTTGCGCCGGTGACGAGGATCATGTCAAAGATTATAGCAGAGGGAAAGAAACCACAGATCCCCAAAGGGGACGCTGTGAACGCAGATGAAGGACAAAAAGGCGGCTGACCTGTATGGATGGCACCTAAAAAATTAACGCAAAGACGCAGGGACGCAAAGAAAAAGTCATTAAGACTTTGCGTCTTCGCGGCTTTGCGTTAAAAAATTGACCATCTGCACAGCGCTCGAACCCCACAAGTCAGGTATGAAAAACAGCCCTGCAAATAATCGCAGGACTGTGTGGGCGCTGACTGCGCAGCGCTCGAACCCTGTAAGTCAGTTATGAAAGAAACAGCCCCGCAAATTATCGCAGGGCTGTTGTGGGCGCTGAGGGACTCGAACCCCCGACCTTCTCGGTGTAAACGAGACGCTCTAACCAACTGAGCTAAGCGCCCGGGTGAGGCGCATTATAGCATGTGACCCCGGTTTTTGAAATTGTATTTTCTGCCTGCGTTATAATGGCAGGCATCAAAACAGGAGATTTTCCATGACCGAACCGAAACCACTCAATTGGACATCCGAACCGGGCATTGGCTATTCCGTCATCCGCCGCGGCGATGGCGGCATGACGCTGACCTTCACCGACCTTACCGATGCGACGCTGGCGCACTGGCACCAGTTCGCGCTCGATCACCTGCTGGGTGCAGACCGCCGCACCCGCAACCTGTATGACCTGCGCGCTGTGCAGGAGATCCCTGAAAAAGCCATCCGCATGGCGGTGGATGCCAACAGCGACCCCTCGGCGCGTAACATCCGTGTGGCGGTGGTGGTGGCTAGCGAAGCCGTTGCGGACGGAATCCGCAAGGTGGCGGCACTGGCGGAGACCGAATCCGCTTCGGCGATGAAGATCTTTGCAGACATCAATGAAGCCGAAGCCTGGCTGGCGCGTCCGCTGGACCAGATCGCGTAATGTCATTGCGAGCCGTGGAGCGGCGAAGCAATCCCCGGGTCGTGACAAGAGATCGCTTTGGGTATATATCCTCTCAATGACATATACACCATGAAAAGCAACACTCTTCAGATCGGGAGTTTTACGTTCGAATGGGGTTCCCGCACCTATGTGATGGGAATCCTGAACGTGACTCCCGATTCGTTTTCAGGCGACGGCATCATCGCCAAAGGGGATGCGGTTCAAATGGCGGTCGAGCAGGCGCGTGAATTCATTCTGCATGGCGCGGACATTCTGGATGTGGGCGGCGAGTCGACCCGCCCCGGCTCTGCGCCTGTCAATGCGGATGAAGAGATGGAACGCGTCATCCCGGTCATTGAAGCCTTGCGGAAGAACTTCCCGCAGGTGGTCATCTCCGTGGACACGTACAAGGCTCAAGTCGCGGAAGAGGCGCTGCGTGTCGGCGCAAATATAATCAATGACGTGTGGGGCTTTCGCGCGGATGCGGAGATCGCTTCGGTGGCGGCGAAATATAAAGCGCCGGTCATCCTGATGCACAACCGCAGCAACCCTGCCAGCGTGGAAGTACGAGAGAAACTCGGCGGGACGTACCTCGGTGCGGAATACGAAAACCTGATCGAAGATGTGAAGCGCGAACTGCTTGCCAGCGTGGAGATTGCCGTCCAAGCCGGGGTGAAGGAAAAACTCATTTTGCTCGATCCCGGTATCGGCTTTGGAAAGACGCGCGAGCATAATCTGGAACTGATCAACCGCCTCGACGAGATCCGCTCGCTGGGGTATCCGGTCCTGTTGGGCACGTCGCGCAAATCGTTCATCGGCTTTACGCTGGATTTGCCGCCCGACCAGCGCGTGGAAGGGACTGCCGCGACGGTTGCGGTTGGCATCGCCAGAGGTGCGGACATCATCCGTGTGCATGATGTGCAGGAGATGGTGCGCGTGGCAAAGATGACGGACGCCATTGTGAGGAAACCGCAGTAATTCGAGAACGCAGAGAAACAAAAAGAAGACTCCGTGAACTCTGCGCCTCTGCGGTCAAACGAAATCAATGAACAGCGAATATTCAAAAGAACTCTTACGCAGCGGAATTATCGAAGCGAAGACCGGCAACAAGACCGGGGCGCAGCGCTACCTCGACCGCGCCATTTACATGGCAGGCTCACACGACGTGCTTGCCGAAGCGTGGTTCTGGATGGGCGAAGTGACCGACGACCCCGCCGAAAAGCGCAAGGCGTTGGAGAACTGCCTCTCGCACGACCTGCACCACACCCGCGCGAGGCGCGCTCTTGCCATCCTCGACGGCAAACTCAAAGCCGGTGACATCATCGACCCGAACCACCTGCCCGCCGCGCCGGATGGTCTGCGCAGCGCCGATGCGGACCGCTTCATGTGCCCCAAGTGCGGCGGACGCATGGCGTTCTCGCCCGACGGCTCGTCACTGGTCTGCGATTATTGCACGCGCCAGCACGCGCTGGGTTTGGGCGCAAAGAACGAGGACGAGAAAGACTTCATCGTTGCGATGGCGACCTTGAAGGGACACGGCAAGCCACTGCAGGAGCAAGCCTTCCATTGCAACGGCTGCGGCGCGGAGTTCATCCTGCCACCCAAACAGATCTCTGCCAACTGCGCCTACTGCGATTCGCCGCATGTGGTCAATTTAGAAAACACAAACGACCTGCTTGCGCCGGATTCGATCCTGCCGCACGCCTTCGACCAGCGTCAAGCCACGCGTTTGTTGATCGACTGGGTGGAGGGCAACAACATCAAACCCGAAAAGAAGGTCGACCTGCCGCGCGGGTTGTATCTCCCCTTGTGGACCTTCGACATCGGCGGCGAGGTGGATTACACAGCGGAAGTGGTCGAATATGAGACGGAGTCGCCGTTCAGTGACCAACGCGAACGGAAAGTGGTGCGCATCAATGACAGGTATCCCGTGCTCGTCAACGACCTGCCGCTTCCCGCCTCCCGTAAACTGTCCGCTGTTTTCCTGAAGTTGATCCCCACCTTTGACCTCTCGCTCGTCCAGACGTATGACCCGCGCTATCTTGCCAGCTGGCTCGCGGAAGTGTACGACGTGCCCATGGCAGATGCCTCGCTCGAGGCGCGCAGTCAGGCGTTCAAGGAGATCAAAAAGCGCCTGCCGTATTTGCTCAACAACGCCAACCTCGTGCGGACATCCTCCGCCGGGATGCTGGTCGAGTCGTTCAAACTCGTCCTGCTGCCGGTCTGGATGACCGAACTGCCTTTCGGCGGGCGCGAGCATCTTGTGCTCATCAACGGTCAAAACGGACTCGTCGCCAGTGACCTGCCCGATCAAGTGGACGAGGATGCGGGCGGGCTGTTCGGTTTTCTGTCCGATCTGTTGGGGGAGTGAGCGGGTGTAAAGAGTGAAATGGGAAGAAATGGCAATCCCCGAACTCGGGAGAGTCCGGGGACTTTTTGTTTATTACGAAAGTTTTAGATTTTGTTACTCATAGTGTGTAGACCTATGTTACAAAAGACTTTATTATCTTTTGGTGACTAAATATATTTATTTTGAATCAACAGATAGTATTTATAGTAAATTCGATAACTATGAAATTCATCCTTGCATTGTTATTAGCGCAGACGAGAATGGCGTTATTTATGAACAGTGTGGTTTTGAAGAACGAAATATCGCAATTTGGTGTGTGTATGGTCACTATATACCTAGCCGGAATATTGGCGGACTTGAATGTTTGAGCGATCATGACACACTCAAAGAAGCCAGAGAATTTTTCGACAATCTGCCACTTCTTTCTATAGATGGTTAGGGTATGTATGCAAAATCTCTCAGTAATGTCATTCTGAGGGAGCGAAGCGACCGAAGAATCCCTGCTACTTTGCGGCGGAGACCCTTCGCTGCGCTCAGGGTGACATCTATGTTTGCGTGGTGTAAAATCGCTTGTAGAAAAAGCGAGGAAATATGCCATCAGTCAAATGGTCACGTGAAGAGTTGATTATTGCTTTCAACCTATACTGTAAAACCCCGTTTGGAAAAATCCATATTCATAACCCTGAAATAATTGCGCTTTCAAAGATTCTAGGTCGCACCCCTTCTGCGGTTTCTTGGAAGCTAGCGAATTTTGCAAGACTTGATCCCGGTTTGAAAGAAAGAAAAATTGCTGGTGCTTCTCATGGAAGCAAAATGGATGTCGAAATCTGGAACGAGTTTAATAAGAATTGGAATAGACTTGCTTTTGAAAGTGAAAGACTACTGGCAGAAATGACAGGCAAGTCCATTGAATCTACCTCAAATCTAGATATTGTTGATTTACCTAAAGCGGGCAAAGAGAGGGAATCGATTGTAAAAGTTCGTGTGAATCAAAGTTTCTTTAGGAAATCTGTACTTGCGGCTTATGACTTTCAATGCTGTATAACAGGATTGGAGATCACAGAACTCTTGAATGCGAGTCATATTATTCCGTGGTCGAAGGATGAAGACAATCGTGTGAATCCTCGGAATGGACTCTGTTTGAACGTGATACATGACCGAGCATTTGATCGAGGATTCCTGACAATAACCCCTGATTTCGTGGTCAAGGTATCCAGAGCAGTGAAAATTAAGAATATGAGTAATGCGGCTCAGGATTTTCTTTTTCGATACGACGGTGTAGAGATTAAGAAACCATCTAGATTCTTGCCGGATGAAAAGTTCTTGAAGTATCACAATAGGAATGTTTTCCGCGTATAGTCATGAGTAATGTGAAATTCATTTATCTTTATCGTGATGGAGCAAATTACAAATCTTTGGGAGAAGTAACTTTTAACAATCCCGACAAACTACCATTAGATGAAATCAACAAAAGGCTTTCAAATGCTTTCTTGACAGATGGATTGTTTGTCGCTCATCAAGTCTCTATCCCGGAAGTATTCTTGTTTTTAAATAGCAAATTCACTGAACATGATCATTGTTATCATGAGTTTAGAAGTGTTGAAATCTGTGATGAACCTCCAACAGATTCTTTGAGCAGATCAATTTCAGATTTTTTACAAGAAGTTGAAAGAAGTGCAAGAATAGGGTGGAAAGCCTTTGATATTTTAGAACGTGCCTGATTTCATTTACTCCTCCCCTATCCCAAAAAGTAGCCAAAAAGTTGGAAAAACACCGAAATCAAGCCTGAACAAGGCTTTTTTCTGATCCACTCTCCGCATGGTGAGACGGAATAGAAAGCCTCTTCCTTCCACTTGCCACTTTCCACCTCTCGCCCTCTTTCCTCTTTCCACTTTCCTCCCTTATACTTCCCCCATGCCCTCCATTCTTCCCGTCCTTCGTTCGCGACGCGAGCGCAGGCTTGAAAAACAAAAGCGAAACGAAAACCGCACGCGCGGCGCGATTCTGAGCGGTGGGATCATCCTCTCGCTTGTCCTTGGCGTGTTCATCATCCTCGGAGCGTTCTTCTACGCCGATGTGACTCGCGACCTGCCCTCAACCGAAATACTCCCCATCCTCCTCAGCCCGCCGGACGGGCTGCTCCTCCAACCTACCCGCATCTACGACCGCACCGCCACCCAACTGCTTGCCACCTTTGCGCCAAGTGAATCACCGCGCCGCTACATTCCCATCAGCGAACAGAACGCGCAGCACATCCCCGCAGAATTGGTGAATGCGGTCATCGCTGTCGCCGACCCGCAATTTGAAAAACATTCCGGCTATTCACTCGAAGGCTTGAACAATTTTGACCTTCACCCCACCATCGCGCAAAGGCTCATCGACGATCTCGTGCTTTACAACGAGCCGCCATCCGTCACACGCGCCATCCGTGAGCGCCTGCTTGCCGCGCAGATCACCGCTCAATTTGGGCGCACGCAGGTCATGGAGTGGTATCTCAACAGCGCAGATTTTGGCAACCATGCCTACGGTATCGACGTCGCCGCGCAATTGTATTTTGGCAAACCCGCCGACGAACTGACCCTCGCCGAATGCGCCATCCTCGCCGCCGTTAGTGAGACTCCCGCGCTCAACCCGCTCGATGCGCCGCAGGTGGCAATTCAACGCGGGCGCGAACTGCTTTATGTGATGCAAGACCTCGGACTTGTTTCTCCCGACCAAGCCGCTCAGTCGCTCGGGGAGACTCCAACATTCCAAACAGCGCGTCCGACTCCGCCAGAAGTGGCTCCTGCTTTCCTGAACCTTCTCCTCGCCCAAATCGATTCGCAGATACCGCGTGAACGAGTCGAGCGCGGCGGGATCATCGTCATCTCCACATTGGATTATGCCTTGCAAAAGAACGCCTCCTGCGTGACGGAAGTGTATGCCGCAAGGCTGGCAGGCTTGCCCGAGCCGAACGAATCCTGTGATGCGGCGCGACTGTTACCGTCCCTGCCGCCTGCTGTGACGTTTGCAGATTCATCCGCCAGCGCGGTCATCCTTGATCCGCGTACAGGACAGGTGCTGGCGATGGTTGGCGAAACCGTTCAAGGTGTAGAAACGCCCCTGGTCAGCGCGCACAGTTCCGGGTCCAGCATGGATGCGTTCGTCTATTTGACGGGATTCACGCGCGGGTTGAGTCCAGCCACACTCACGTGGGATATTCCATCCTTTGAAACCATCCAAAACTTTGACGGCGAATATCACGGGGCGATGCGTCTGCGGACGGCGCTGGCGAACGATTATCAAGTTCCAATGGAAATCTTGAAAACGCAGATGGGCATTGAGAACGTGACGAAGATCGCGTCGTCGTTCGGCTTGGATTTGAATAACGAAGTTACCATGCTCGACCTTGCCAGTGCCTACGGCGTGTTCGGTGTGCAGGGTGTGAAGTTCGGTCAATATGTGAATGACGATTTCACACCGGTAACGATCCTGCGCGTGGAAGGCGTGGATCGCGGGACGCTGCTCGATTGGTCGCTGCCCGAAGCGCAGACGGTGGTGACGCCTGCGATGTCATATTTGATGACGCATGTGTTGAGCGATGAACCTGCGCGTTGGGATACGTGGGGCAGGCAGAACGCGCTGGAGATCGGCAGACCGGCGGGCGTGAAGCCGGGACAGACATCGGATGGGAATGATGCGTGGGTGATCGGGTACACGCCGTATGTGTCAGTTGCAACGTGGACGGGTGTGCGCGGTGAAAATGATTCCGTCACACCGAGATTCCCGGCTGTGTTGTGGAATGCGTTGATGCAAACTGCTTCTGAGAATCAGCCCGCCGATGGCTGGTCTGCGCCGCAGGGCATTACGCCGATCACCGTCTGCGACCCAAGCGGTATGCTGCCCACACGAGAATGTCCAAATTTGGTGACGGATGTTTTTCTGAACGGCAGTGAACCGACCCAGGCTGATACTTTGTTCCGCGAGTTCGCCATCAACCGTGAGACGGGTCTGCTTGCCACCGTGTTCACCCCTCCCGAATTGATCGACAACCGCGTGTTTATGCTCGTCCCCGAAGAGGCGCGTGAGTGGGCTTTGAGCGCGGGCGTGCCTGTCCCGCCGACATCGTATGATGCGATTCAAGCGCCGCCGGTCAATCCGCTTGCCAATATTACGTCGCCGCAATTGTTTGCGGATGTGAATGGCAATGTGCTCATCATGGGCACGGCGTCAGGTGATGATTTTTTGTATTATCGAGTGCAGGTGGGTAAGGGATTGAACCCGCAGGAATGGATTCAACTCGGGGATGATACCTTCACCCCGGTCACTGGCGGCCTGCTAGCCGAGTGGGATACGTCCGGCTTGAGCGGGTTGTATGCGGTTCAGTTGGTGGTGGTGCAGAACGATCAGGTGGTGGATACGGCGGTCATTCAGGTGACGGTTGGGGAATAGCGTTTAGCCATTAGCCATTAGCATTTAGTTGTTAGCGTTTAGTGGCTCGACTTAAGTTTCTGGATGAAGGCATTGAGCATCTTGCGGATCTCGGTCAGCGATTCTTGCAGTTCCTGATAATCGCTGGTGCTGAAGTATTTCAATTCATGCGCTAGCAGGAGCAGATATTCCAATTCGCTGGATGAACCCATTGCGATAAGGAAATATCGTTTGAGTTCCGCATCGCTGTCCTTGCCGCTGCCTTCGGCAATGTTGGTGGGAATGGAAACCGCAGCCCGGCGGACCTGACTGGTGATGCCATAGAGTTCGTGATTCGGAAATGTATCTGTGATCTTGTAGATCTTCAAGGTCAGATCGTGTGACTTTTCCCAAACCTTTAGTGAACGAAAATCCCTCATCTGACCTCCACATTAATCATCAGCGGTTGGCACGTACCAACCGCCAACCGCTGATCTCTAATCGCTAATCGCTAACTGCTAACCGCTAACTGCTAATCGCCAACTGCTAACTGCTAATCGCTAACTGCTATCTCGCCAGCACCTTCGCCATGTGATAGTACTCCATGTTCACCTTGCGCTTGTTGCTGATAACGTCCACCAGTGGGATGAAGTCGATGCCCTTGCCCTTCAAACCAGCCATCACGCCGTGCGTTCCGGCGATCAATGCCTCCACGGCTTTGACGCCCATGCGCGATGCCAGCAGACGGTCGTATGCCGTCGGTGACCCGCCGCGCTGGATGTGACCGAGGATGGTCATGCGCGTCTTGAAACCGACATCCATATGATCGATGCGTTCCGCCAGGTCTGTGGTGCGGATGCCCGACCCCTCCGCATTGATGATGATGGCGTGGGTCTTGCCGCGTTTGTAGGCTTCCTCGACCGCCACCGCCACTTCATCCACGGTGACAGGCACTTCGGGGATCAGGGTCATTTCTGCGCCGCAGACGATGCCCGCCATCACGGCGAGGTAGCCGCTGTTACGTCCCATCGTTTCGACCAGAAATGCGCGCTGGTGCGACGAAGCCGTATCGCGCAGTTTGTCCACTGCATCCATGATGGTGTTCATGGCAGTATCCGTGCCGATGGCGATGTTCGTGCCCCAAATATCGTTGTCGATGCTGCCGGGCAGACCGATGACCTTCACGCCCTGTTGCGCCAGCACATTTGCGCCGTTCATCGAGCCTTCGCCGCCGATGACGATCAACGCTTCCATCCCGGCTTCGTTCATCTTGCGGATCGCCTCGCGCTGCCCGGTTGGTTCCAGGAAGCGTTTGCTGCGGCTGGTTTGCAGCACCGTACCGCCGCGCTGCAAAATTCCACCCACATCGCGCGCGCCCAACGGACGGAACTCACCGTTCACCAGACCTTCGTATCCGTGCATTACACCGATCACGCTGATATTGTTGTCATTCGCTGTCCGCACGGCTGCGCGGATGGCGGCGTTCATGCCGGGAGCATCGCCCCCGGACGTTAAAATACCGATCTTGGTTATACCTGTCATAAAAAATTTAATGCTCTTTCTTGATTTGAAATGTATCAAAATCGCGCGCGACCACCGTGTTTGGGAACACGGATTGCGCTTCCGCCATCACATCCTTTCCGCGATAGCGGCGCGAAATATGCGTGAGAATGAGTTTCTTAACCCCTGCTTTCATGGCGAGTTCTGCGCCCATGCGTGCGGTGAGATGTGAGAATTGTCCCGCCATCTCCGCTTCTTCATCCAGATACGTTGACTCGATGACCACCGCGTCTGCATCATTGCAGACTTCCAGCAGGTTGTCCGTTTTGCCGGTATCCCCCACGATCACGAGTTTGCTGCCCTTTTGCCACTCACCCAGCACATCGTCTGGGTTGATGCGTTTCCCGTCGGGCAAGGTGATCGAATTCCCGTCGACAAGTTCGCGGCGTTCCGGTCCGAACGGTACACCCAATGCATCCGCTTTTTCAGAAAGGAACGGACGTCGCGCCTTCTCCTCGAAGACGTACCCAAGGCTATCCGCCCGACCGTGCGAAACCGGAAAGGCGGTGACCGTGAAATCTTCCGCTTCGAAAACGACCCCGGGCTTGATCTCCACCAGACGCAGCGGCATCGGCGGTTGCTTTCCGCGCAGCACAACATCATACAGCAGCGTGCGCACCCGTTCCAGCGTACCCTTGCTGCCGAAGACCTCGAATTCATCGATGGCTTCCCAACGCAGGAACGTGGAGAGCAGCCCGCCCAGCCCGAGGATATGGTCGAGGTGACCGTGCGTCAGCAGGGCGCGTGTCAGGCGTTTGAAGCCGATGCCGGATTGCAAGATCTGACGCTGCGTGCCTTCACCGCAATCCACCAAAAAACGATATTCGTTGTGAGAAACGATCTGCGCGGTCAGTCCGCGTTTGGACGAAGGCGCTGAAGCAGACGTGCCGAGGAAAAGGATTTCGAACAAGGTTGGGTCCTGTCTAACTACAGAGGGACGGAGGATTTGGTTTCCGCAGTCTCTGGGGAATGTTTCTGCCGATGACGGTCATTAATCCCGTCAATTTTACCTCAACTCACACCGTCCCTTTTCAGAGACCATCGGGATGGCGTCTTTTTCGATCTTCGCCCGTTCCGTGACCTTCCGTGCAAAATGGGATAACAGACCATTTGTGCTATAATCCTTAAATCGTTTTACGCATTTCAAACACATCATTGGAAAGACGTAAGGCGTATATTGAAATGCCTCTCCTGAAACCCTCCGAACCCCCGAAGAAAAATACAAAACCCGCCGGTAAAACCCTCGCTCCCAAAAAGGGCGGCGCGCCGGGCGGAAAGCCCGCGTCGAAGGGCAAGGCGCACCATCCACCCCCGCCTGCGCCGCGCGAGCCATCGTGGTGGGAAACCCTCTCGCCCGAACGAAAGCTGGATGTGGTTGGCATGGGGCTGGCGTTCATCGGTCTCATCATTCTCCTGGGACTGCTTTCTGCCAACCGTTCTCCCGCCGTTCGCGGCGTGATCCAATTCCTGGCGCAGGTCTTTGGCTGGGGAATCTACGTCCTGCCCATTGGTCTGCTCATCTTCGGGCTTTGGCTGGTTTTCCGCAAGATCGAGCGCATCCCCCCATTTTCGATGGAGCGCGCCGCCGGAAGCGGCATCCTCTTCTTCTGGCTGCTGGCGTTCCTTCATTCGCTCGTTGCCACCGGCGATACCGCCGAAGCCGTGGCGCTTACCGGGCAGGGCGGCGGATACTTCGGCGGATTGTTCCAGCGTTTTCTCTGGGCGGCGTTTGGTCCAGGGGGCACTGCCATTGCGCTGATCGCGTGGTTCATCTTTGGTGTTGCCGTCCTGCTGGATAAACCCGTGGCGGATCTGTTCCTCTGGCTGAGCCCGCTGATGGAGAAACTGCGGATCCTGCTCAACAAACCCATCGCGCCTCAGACTCCGCCGGGAGCGGAACCTGTTTCTCAAAACGGATTCACTCCGATCGATTCCTCCGCCATGCCTGCCGTGCAGACCGTGGCGGTTCCCGTCCAGCCGGTGCAGACCCGCAGCGGCGCAACCGTCATCGAATGGAAACTACCCGACATCAGCGACATCCTTGATGAAGGCGCGGAAACCTCCACCAACGAAGAGTTCATCCAACAGCGCGCGCGCCTCATCGAAGAGACGCTCGCTTCCTTTGGCGCGCCAGCGCAAGTGGTGGCGATCAGCCGCGGACCTTCGATCACGCAATTTGGGGTCGAACCGCTTTTCGTCGAGACCAGAGGCGGGGTGCGCACGAGAGTGCGCGTCAGCAAAATCGCATCCCTCGCTGATGATCTTGCGCTCGCACTTGCCGCGCCGCGCATCCGCATTCAGGCGCCGGTTCCGGGGCATAGTTATGTCGGTATCGAAGTCCCGAATGAAGAGATGGCGCGGGTTGCGTTGCGTGACATCCTTGAAAGTGAAGTCTACAAGAACTACAAGAAGCCGCTCAGTTTTGCGCTCGGGCGTGATGTGGCGGGGTATCCCACCGTTACCAGCATCGAGAATATGCCGCACATGCTCATCGCCGGTACGACCGGTTCCGGTAAATCAGTGTGCGTGAACTCCATCCTGACCTGCATGCTTTTATACAACACACCCGATGACCTGCGCCTTGTGCTCGTCGACCCGAAGCGCGTGGAATTGACCGGTTATAACGGCATCCCGCACCTGCTCGGACCTGTGGTCGTTGAAATGGATCGCGTGATCGGTGCGCTGCAATGGATGACGCGTGAAATGGACAAGCGTTATCACATGTTCGCGCAGGTCGGTTCGCGCAATATTACCGATTACAACGCCAAGATGAAATTGCAGGGGCAGAAAAAATTGCCTTATCTGGTGGTCGTCATCGACGAGCTGGCAGACCTGATGATGATCGCGCCGGATGAAACCGAACGTACCATCACCCGCCTTGCGCAGCTAGCGCGCGCCACGGGCATTCATATGATCCTCGCCACGCAGCGCCCGTCTGTGGATGTGGTGACGGGTCTTATCAAAGCCAACTTCCCGGCGCGTATTGCGTTTGCCGTGGCTTCGAACACGGACAGCCGCGTCATCCTTGACCAGCCCGGCGCGGAACGATTGCTCGGGCGCGGTGACATGCTTTATCAGGCTCCCGATGCGCCCGCGCCTGTGCGTTTGCAGGGTGTGTTCGTCTCGGATCATGAAATTCAAAAACTGGTGGAATACTGGCGGACGCTGGCGGGCGGGACCAGTCCCTACGCCGCCGCCGGTATGCCCGCCGACACCATTCCCGAAAACGTGCCGCTCAAGCAGGCTCCCTTGTGGGAGGAGACTCAAAAAGTGGATGGCGACCCGCTGTTCAATGAAGCGGTGGGAATCGTTCGCAAGGAAGGCAAGGGGTCGGTCTCCATGCTCCAGCGCAAACTGCGCATCGGGTATACGCGCGCCTCGCGCATCATGGACACGATGGAAGATAAGAAGATCGTCGGTCCGCCCGAAGGTGCGACCCAGATGCGCCAGGTGTTGGATTATGGCAACACCCCGCCGCCGGAGAGTGAGCCGGGCGAGTAACAAAAACGAAAGGATAGCGACCGCTATCCTTTCGTTTTTATAAATTCCCTCGTTTGTGATACATAGTATAATCACCCACGTTAATATTCGGAGGAACAATGACCGATAAGAAAATTCGTGTTTTGGTTGCCAAGCCCGGGCTGGATGGTCACGATCGCGGCGCGAAAGTGGTGGCGCGTGCCCTGCGTGACGCGGGCATGGAGGTCATCTACACCGGCTTGCGCCAAACGCCTGAAATGATCGCCGAAGCCGCCCTGCAAGAGGATGTGGACGTGGTCGGTTTGTCCATTCTCTCAGGCGCGCACATGGCACTCACCCCGCGCGTGTTGGAACTACTCCGCTCCAATGGGCAGATGAATGTCAAGGTCTTTATCGGCGGCATCATCCCCGATGAAGACTTGAGCCGGTTGAAAGAGCTGGGAGTGACCGGCGTATACGGTCCCGGCGCTTCCACCGAGGACATTATCCGCGACATCAAGATAGCCATGGCAGGATAGCCTGCTTTTTTCTGCACAGAGCACATAGGCTCTGTGCTTTCTTCTTAACGACAGGAATTTGTGTTCTTTAATGACCTCTTCTGAATCCATCCTTAGGGGTGACCGCCTGGCGTTGGCGCGTTTATTGACCAAGGTCGAGAACGACTCGCCCGATGGGCGCGCCACACTCATCGAACTTTTCCCCCATACAGGCAAAGCGCATCTTATCGGTGTGACAGGGGCTCCCGGAACCGGGAAATCGTCCCTGGTGAATCAACTTGCGCTTCACTATCGCAAAGCGGAAGACAAACGCGTTGCCATCGTTGCGGTAGACCCATCCAGCCCCTTCACGGGCGGAGCGGTGCTGGGCGATAGAGTTCGCATGCGCGATCTTTCCGGCGACCCGAATGTCTTCATCCGCTCGATGGCGTCACGTGGCTCACTGGGTGGGCTGGCGCAGGCGACGGCAAACGTAGTGCAGGTGTTCGATGCGGCTGGATTCGACATCGTCATCGTGGAGACCGTCGGCGCGGGTCAAAGCGAAGTGGACATTGCCCGCCTCGCGCACACCACACTCGTGGTCGAAGCGCCCGGCTTGGGCGATGACATTCAAGCCATCAAAGCCGGCATCCTTGAGATTGCCGACATCCTCGTCGTCAACAAGGCAGACCGCCCCGGCGTGGAAAATACCGAAAAGTCACTCAAGTCCATGCTGGAGTTGGCGCACCCAACGACGCGCGTCTTCAAGCATCATGGCACTTATATGAGCATGTCCATGCCGGAGTCGAATCAAAATGCGAACCTGTGGATTCCACCCATCCAAAAGACGGTCTCCACTGAAGGCAAGGGTATTCCCGAACTCGTGGCTGCCATCGCGCGGCATGTGCAGCATCTCCGCTCCAGCGGCGACTGGACTCTCCGCGAGCGCACCCGGCTCGAGGTCGAGTTGGAAGCGCTCATCCGCGATTCGCTGATGACCAAATTCCGTGAAGACATCTCATCCCAACAATACGAAGAGACGTTGGAGAAGGTCATCCAAAGAAATATCTCACCTTGGGAAGCCGTCCGTATGTTGTTGAATGGAAGGTTGAAATGAGCATCATCTATGGCGAACGTGTGCGCTTGCGCGCGAATGAGCGCGAAGACCTGCCCAAGTTTCACGAATGGGTCAACGACCCGGAAGTAACCCACAGCCTTGCGTTGTATCTGCCCATGTCGATGGCGGATGAGGAGAAGTGGTTTGACTCTCAACGTGACCCCAATGAAAAGCCGCTCTCGATCGAGATCCGCAAAGGCAAAGGCTGGAAGTTGATCGGCAATTGCGGCGTGTTCGGCATCGAGAATGTGAATCGCAGCGCGGAACTGGGCATCATGATCGGTGACAAATCGGAATGGGACAAAGGCTACGGCGCGGAAGTCATGTCGCTGCTCTTGCGCCACTGTTTCGGGACCTTGAACCTGAATCGCGCCTTTTTGCGAGTCTACGCTGGCAATGTGCGGGCGGTGCGCTCGTACGAAAAAGCCGGTTTTATTTTGGAAGGACGACTGCGCGAAGCGGTCTATAAACATGGAAAATATGACGACGTCCTCATCATGAGCGTGCTGCGCTCAGAGTGGGCGAAACGAAAGAAGGAGAAGTAACGGAATGCATCATGTTCATCATGATCTGAAAGTATATGGGGGCATCAAGTTGTTTGCAGGCAGCGGCTCGCCCGAACTGTCGGCAAAGATCGCAGAATACCTCGGTCTGCCCATCAGCGGACGTGAGATGATCGAATTCCCGAATGAGAATCTGTTCATCAAGTTGAACGGCAGCGTGCGCGGACAGGATGTGTACGTCATCCAAACCACGTCCTCGCCGGTGCATCGCAACCTGATGGAATTGCTCATCACCATCCAAACCCTGCGGCTGGATTCAGCGGCGCGCATCACGGCTGTCGTGCCGTACCTGTGCTACGGGCGTTCGGACAAAAAAGACCAGCCGCGTGTGCCCATCACTGCGCGCCTTGTGGCGGATATGATCGAAGCCGCTGGTGCTGACCGCTACATGACCCTCGACCCGCATGCCGGACAAGTTCAAGGTTTCTTTTCCATTCCCGGCGATGTATTGACCGCGTCGCACCTGTTGGTGGGGCACATCAACCAACATCTACGCAAGGATATGAAGGATCCGGTCGTCGTATCGGTAGACCTTGGTTTTGCCAAAAAGGGACGCAACTACGCCGCTGATATGGACATGCCCATTGCCTTCATCGAAAAGCGCCGCATCGGTAATGAAGCCAAAGCCGAAGCATTGACCCTGATCGGTGACGTGACAGACCGCGATGTCATCATTGTGGATGACGAAGTGGATACGGGCGGCTCCATCGCCCAGGCGGTGGATGTGGTCAAGAGCCACGGCGCGCGCAATGTCTATCTCGTCTTTGTCCATGCCATTCTTTCGGCTAAGGGCGCGGAACGGCTGGGGTCGCTGCCCATCAAGCAAATTGTCACCACTGATTCGGCGCCCATCCCCCCGGAAAAAATGAAACACCTCGAAGGCAAGATCACCGTCATCTCCATTGCCCCGTTGCTGGGAGAGGTCATCCGCCGCGCCCACGAAGGTCGCTCGGTGGGAGAGATGTTCAACGAATAAACCTGGGTATGCCTGAACTCCCCGAAGTTGAAACCATCGCACGAGCCATTGAACCGGATGTGACCGGCAAGACCATCGTTGCCGCCAATATCCGCTGGGCACGGACGATCGCTCTTCCGTCTGCGAAAAAATTCGCCGCACAGGTCCAAGGTCAACGGATCGTTGGCGTTTCGCGGCGGGCAAAATACCTGATCCTGCGGCTCGAAGATTACAATCTCCTAATACATTTGCGCATGAGCGGGGATTTAATGGTAAGAATGGGTAAAATCAAAGCGGAAAAACACGACCGCCTCCTCCTCGCCTTGAGAGCAGACGACAACACAGAGAGTTATCTCGCCTTTAACGACACGCGTAAATTCGGGCGTGTTTGGCTGACGGACCAGCCGCAGAATGTCCTCGGCAAACTTGGACCGGAGCCGCTCGGCAGCGAGTTCACTCCGCAATGGCTGTATGAAAACCTGCGCAGCCGCAGCCGCCAGCTCAAGCCGTTGCTGCTCGACCAGACCTTCCTCGCCGGCGTGGGCAACATCTATGCCGATGAGTCGCTGCACATGGCGAAGCTGCACCCTCTCGGGTTGTCCAACTTTGTGTCGAAGAAAAAGGCTCAGGCGCTGCACGAAGCGATCCGATTCGTTTTGAAGGAAGGGATCCGCCGCAACGGAGCCAGCATCGACTGGGTGTATCGCGGCGGTGAGTATCAGAATCATTTTCGGGTGTATGACCGTGAGGGCAAACCCTGCCCGGTCTGCGGAACGAAGATCCAAAAGTTGACCGTTGGTCAGCGCGGCACACATATCTGCCCAAAGTGCCAGACAATAGAAAGGAAGTAACCATGCAGTTGAATTTCGCAATGACAACCGTCCCCACCATTGTCCTGTGGATCGTGGGTCTTTTGATTTTCGGCGTTGGCTCGCTGCTGGGTTATTTCAACATGAACATCGAGGCAAAGAAAAAACTGGAGGCGATGGAGACCAAGGCTGAGATCCTTCGCGCCGAGGCGGAGAAGAAACTTGCCGAAGCCGAGAGAAAGCTGGAAGAGGCGCGGATGCTCCACCCCCATGCTGAAACCGACCCTGGCATTCTGCGTGTCAAAAGGGATGGGGGGGTGGAACTCGACGGCGCAGCTTTGAAAGGTGCGCTTACCGCCGAGAAAAAGAAGCGCCTGATCGATGTGGTTTCATACCTGCGCCCGTTCCTTGATGCCCCCGCTCAAGCGGCTCAGTCCCAACCGGTTCCAACGGCAACCCCTACCCCAGCGCCCATTTCCCCCGTTGTTTCGCAGCCCACAGTGACCAAACCCGCCCCCTCGTTGTTGAATGCGGTTTTGCCTGCAAAGAAGAAGGATAGTGAAACGGAATTCAAACTGCTGAGCATTGTGCAGCAGATCGATACCGTCTTGCAAAAACGGCTGGAAGGCACCGCATTCGAAAAAGCCGGCATCCGCCTGCATGATTCACCGCAAGGTGGTGTGGAAGTTTTCATTGGGGTCGAAAAATTCGAGAGCATCGATGATGTCCCCGACCCAGCCATAAAAACCATCATTCGCGCGGCGGTCGCCGAATGGGAGCAAAAGTACACGCCGGGTCTGTAACCAGGCCCTGCTAACTCTGTTTGTAGCGCGCTGTCAGCACCGGGCAGCTGGCAGCCTCGGAGATCTCCGAAGTCACATTGGGGGAATACATCTGTCTCAGCGAATGAACGCTGTACGACGAGCCCATGCAGAGCAAGTCGTATTTGCCCTCCCTTGTCTCTCCCAAAATCTCCTCCACCACATTTCCTCGCCGTCCGATGACGTTGGCGGTCAGCCCGTCTGACTTGGCGATCTCCAGCGCCTGCCGCAGGCTGCGCCCGATGGGCGTCTCGGTTTGCTCAAGTCGCTGCCAGTTATCGCGGATCACCCGTGCAGTGGGGTAATCCAAATCGCCCGGCGGCACAATGTGTAGCAGCGAAATTTCGGCGCGGCTTTTCAACGCGATCTGCATGGCAAGATGTTCCGCATTCACTTCATATCCCAACCCGCCTACACAGATGAGGATTCTCCCGACCGGCAGGACCGACTTTGGCACATACAGGATCGGCTGTTTGATCTCCTCAATGAAATGGCGGATCGAACGCCTCGCAAGAATACGCCGGATCTGCGGGCGCCCAAGCGGTGAAAGCACCACAATGGAATCGTCACGGGCTGCCCGCTGTGGGATGACCTCCTCAGCGCTTCCCCGCTGGACCTCGAGGCTGTATGCCGTCCCCTGAGCCTTGAACAACCCGACAGCGCGCTCGAAAACCTCCTCCAGCGGATGGTGATCGTCGATGGCGGCGGGATTCTCCTCCTCGGTCACACCGAGCAGCGTCACCGTCGCATCGAGGGTGGACGCCAGCCACGCTCCCTGCTCAATGGCAGACCAGGTACCTTTGTATCCGTTCGTAACGATTAATACGTTTGATGTCATGATAAATCCAATCAACGAAATAGAAATACGCCCAGAACCCCTGCGCCCAGCAACACCAACGGAGACGGAACATCCAGCCAGAGGGCAATCGCGCTCAATGCGGCGATGACCAGCGTGCGCCTGCCGATGCTCTTCGTCTGCCCCACGCGGAACAAGTCCCATGCCACCATCAGGATCAATGCCGCCACGGCAGGGCTCATCCCTTTCACGAAACCATCCAGCCAGCTCTCCTGCTGGAATTGCTGCAACACTATCGCCACGAGGAACATCATCACCGTCGGCGGCAGCACGGCTCCCAGCAGCGCCGTGAACACACCGGGCACGCCGCCCGCGGCATAACCGACGAACATGGCAAGCTTCAGGGCTTCGCTCCCCGGTAGAAAGTTGGAGAAGCCTACCGCTTCCACGAAACGTTCCTCGGTCATCACCTTGCCGACCGCTTCCTTGTACAGCAGCCCCACCGAGGCGGGACCCGACGGTGAAAGCAGGTTCACCTTCAGGAACATCCACAACAGACGCAGCCACACCGAAAAATTTGGTCGATTCATGATGAAAGAAACAGGATTCCGATCACTCCGGCGATGATGATGACGATCCGCTCCGGAACTTTAAGCCACATGGCGGTAAAACTGGCGATCCCAAGCCCCCAACCAAACCAATTGGTTCCGCCGCCTTTTTCGAAGATCTTCCACGCTGTGAAGATCATCAAAATGGAAATGGCGGGTGTGAGTCCCTCCACGAAGTTACTGACCCACGCCTCACGCCGCAGACGATGCAGGATCATCGTCACACCGAGGATGATCAATGTCGGCGGCAGGATGGATGCCAGCAGTGAGACCAATCCGCCGGGGATGCCGCCAGCCGCATAGCCGATATACATCGCCAGCTGCAGCGCGTCGCTGCCTGGCAAGACGGAAGAAAAACCCACCGCCTGCACGAATTGCTCCTCGGTCACAAAACGACCCACGGCTTCGCTGTAGAGCAATCCCACTGAGGCGGGACCGGAGGTGCTGAGCAGGTTGACTTTTAGAAAGGTCCAGAAGAGTTGTATTAGGATTTCCACGCGCCTGAGTCTATCATGCAATCACCGCACCTTCCATTTTCAACAGCCATTCCTTGGTGGGGATGCCGTCTCCGCCGCCATAGCCGTGGAGCTTGCCGTCCCTGCCGATGACGCGGTGACAGGGGATGACCAGCGGCATGGGGTTGGTGGCGTTGGCGCGTCCCACTGCGCGATAGGCATGCGGGTGACCGATCTGCGCGGCGATCTCGGCGTAGGTGCGCGTCTCGCCGTAGGGAATTTCGTACACGACCTTGAGCATTTTCTGTTGGAACGGGCGCAGGGTTGCCCAGTCGATGCGAAAGGTGAATTCATGTCGCTTCCCTTTGAGGTACTCGCGGATTTCCTTCGCGTACGGCTGGATCTGCTTTTGGTTTTGCTCCACGGGTAGTTTCAGCCGCAGGAGGTAGGTGTACAGTTTCGGCTGTGCATCCGCCCACTCAACGGCGACCAGCCCCACGTCGGAGGCGGCGATGCGAAAATTTCCGAGCGGCGTGTGATTTAATTCGCCGAGATGGATCATGCAGGGGGACGAGTCCATTAAAATATCCTCTTGTACACACACAATAACCGAAAGGGCTTACAAACCTGTTATTTGTCGGACAATCGTAGGGTAATCGTAGGGTTGGCGTCAAGTAGATTTCGGATAATCATGATAAATTTGCCTTCGTAAGGTGATTTCTCTTCTCCTCCTTTCAAAGGGAACCGCGGTCGGCGTCCGCGGTTCTCGTAGTTTAACGGGGTCTTCATTTATAATCCAGCCATCAAACTTTGAGAGACGATCATGCCTGTAAAAATTACCATCATCGGTTTGGGACAAATTGGCGCATCGATTGGGTTGGCGCTGGCTGCGCATAAGGATGCGGTAACCACGCTGGGTCATGACAGGGATTTTAGCATCGAACAGCGTGCAAAGAGACTGGGCGCGGTATCAGCCACGAATCACAACCTGCCCGGCTCGGTCGAAAATGCCGATCTGGTCATTTTGGCGTTGCCTGTCCATCAGGTGCGCGAAACATTCCATTACATTGCGAGCGATCTGAAAAAAGATGTGGTGGTGGTGGATACGACCCCGGTCAAGGCGGAGGTGTGGAAGTGGGCGCGCGATCTCCTGCCCGCTTCGGCTCATTACGTGGGGCTGGTGCCCGCCATTGGGGCGCAGCATCTCGATTTGACCGGCGCAGGTCTGGACTCTGCCAAAGCGGATCTGTTTTCGAGAAGCGTTTTCCTGCTTTCAGCCCCTCCCGGGACGCCCGGCGAGGCGGTGAAACTGGTGTCGGACCTGGTGGGGTTATTGGACGCATCCACCATCCTGACGGATTTTGTCGAGTCTGACGGGTTGATGGCGTCTGCGAATCTTTTGCCGCGTCTGATTTCCGCGGCGCTGCTGAATTCAACCACTGGTCAACCTGGTTGGCAGGAAGTGCGCAAGATGGCGGGGTTGGGATACTTCCGCGCCACATCTGCCTTTGCGGAAGGCGAAGATGCCGAAGCGTTGGGCATGTTGTCATTGCAGAACCGCGAAAACGTTATTCGCCTGCTGGATCAAATGATCGCTTCACTGGTGGAGATGCGCGACGATCTTGAAAATGAAAACGGCGAAGCATTCAGAACGCGGCTGGAATCTGCGCAGCAGGGACGCATCCATTGGTTGAGAGAACGCGGTCGCGCTGATTGGACGCACATGCCCGGTGGGCAGGTGGAAAAAACCTCGTTCATGGAAAGCCTGTTGGGAAGTAAACTGGGGAAGATGGGAAAACGCGGCAAATAATAGGCGACCGGGAATGACCTGTTATTGCTACATCCTCGAATGTTCAGATGGCACCTACTACACCGGCTGGACGACCGACCCCGAACGGCGTGTAAAACAGCATAACAAAGGCTTGGGTGCGAGGTATACCAAAACCCGCCGCCCGGTGAAGCTGGTCTATCTCGAAGAGCAACCGGACAAGATCTCTGCTTTAAAACGTGAGAGAGCCATCAAGGCTCTCCCGCGAAAAAAGAAAATGGAATTGTTTGTGTAGGGGCGGGTTATCCCGCCCCTACGATGTTTAATCCGTGAACAGCGGCAGATGCCCGAGCGAGTGGATGTGCATCCACTGCGCGCGGTCGCCTTCGGTTAAGATTGCCGCTTCGCCCGCCACGCTGGCATTGGCTTTATCGAGGATCATGCGCATCCCTTGAAGCGTCGAGCCGGTGCTGATGACATCGTCCACGACCAATACCTTTTTGCCCTGAATCGCCTCACGGTCTTTTTCATCCAGGATCAACACCTGTGGCTGTCCCGTGGTGATGGAAAGCGTCTCCGCCTGAATGGCATCGCCCATGTACGGCTTGTAAACCTTTCGCAGAACAATGTAGGGCTTCTTCGTTTCAACAGAAAGCGCATATGCCAGCGGAATGGACTTCGCCTCGGCGGTCACGATTAGGTCATACTCCACATCCTTGATCTTTTCGGCAAGCGCGCGCCCGCAAGCTTGCACCAGTTCGGTATCGCCCAAAATGTTCAAAATGGCGATGCGCAGACCGGGTTTGATCTCAAAGAGGGGAAGTTTACGTTTGATACCGGCGATGTCGATCGAATACGTTTCGCGATTGGTCATGGGAGTCCTCCACGGGAAAATTTGCACCGGAAGTTTATCACGATTTCACCGCCCCTTCTTTTCAATCAAAGATTAGAAAATTTGTGCTATACTCTGCCCATGCGCCCCATCCGCTCCTCCGAAATCGGCAGTTACCTGTACTGTCGCCGCGCCTGGTGGTATCGCAAGACCGGGACTCCCTCCGAGAATCAGGCGGAACTTTCAGCGGGAACCGAGCTCCACAGTCGGCACGGACGCCAGGTCCTTGCTGCGGCTCTCACGCGGACCGTGGGCTTGATTCTACTTCTGGCAGCGATTCTTACGCTGGTGGCGTACCTCGCCTTTCGATGGCTATGACCTATCTTGCCCTTTTCCTTTTTCTACTCGCATTGATCTTTTTCTGGCAATCGAACCGCCAGCAAAAAGCCGCCGGTCTTCCGGGCGGACGTGTCATCTACACCGACACGCGCGGCTGGGGCAAGGTGGAGAAGCCGCTTTTTTATCCCGCTCTCGGGCTGACGGGCAAGCCGGATTACCTTATCGAGAAAAATGGGCAGATCATTCCCGTGGAGGTCAAATCGGGGCGCGCCCCGGAAGAACCCTACGACTCACACATTTTTCAACTGGCATCGTATTGCCTGCTGGTTGAAAAGACCTACGGAAAGCGTCCGTCGTATGGAATCATCCATTACCAGAACCGCGATTTCGCTGTCGATTACACGGCAGAGTTGGAGAAGGCGCTCATCGAGTTGCTTGCCGACATGCGCGAAGACGATGTCCGCGGCAGAGTTGCCCGGTCTCACGACCAGCCATCCCGTTGTAAACGATGCGGCTTCCGGGGAGTCTGCGACCAGAAACTGGCATAAGGTTGAGGCTTCGTCAAAGACAAAAGGTATAATTTCAGGCATGTCCTCGCCATTCGTTCCCAAACGCATTGTCGTCACGGCATATCCAAAAATGCCAGAGGCTTTCACCGAAGCGGAAGCCATGTCCGCGTTCTTGAAGGAAAAAGGCATGGACGCGCCTGTCGGGTCGTTATACGACGAGGGTTTGCGCAAACGCGTGAAACGGGGCGAGTTCGACATGCTGATCGCTGTGGGCGGGGATGGCAGCGTGCTGCGGGCTGGTCATTTATGCGCGTCGTCGGGTGTGCCCATTTTGGGAGTCAACCTCGGCAGGCTGGGATTCCTCATCCAGATCGACCGCAAAGAATGGCGCGATTATTTTGAAAAATTGTTGAACGGCGAAGCCTGGATCGAAAACCGCATGATGTTGCGGGCGGAGCACATCCGCGCGGGTGAGATGATCGGCTCCTCCGTGGCATTGAATGAAGCCGTTGTCGGGCGCGGGCAGAACCTGCGTCCCGTGCGGCTGGCTGCCTTTGTAGACTCCCGCCAGTTGACCAGCTACGTGGCAGACGGGTTGATCGCTTCCACTGCCACCGGTTCGACCGCGTATGCCCTCGCCGCAGGCGGACCCATCCTCCCGCCGGAACTGCGCAATATTTTGCTGGTGCCGATTGCCCCGCACCTTTCCGTGGATCGGGCAGTGGTTCTCGCAGAAGGATCATCGGTCTCCATTGTGGCGAAGAGCGAAAATGCCGTTTTGAGCGTGGATGGTCAGCTGCCCTCGCCGCTGATGGAGGATGATGTCGTCAATGTAACCGCCGCCGATGTGACCGCGCAATTTGTCCGCTTTGGCGACCCGGGTTATTTTTACAGGAATATTACGATGCACATGAACGAAAATTCAATAGGATTGCCGCGATGACCGACACGACCATCACAACCTGTTATGTCCACCCTGAGAGGGAAACCTCCCTGCGTTGCAAACGCTGCGACCGTTACATTTGCATGTCGTGTGCGGTCAGCACGCCTACGGGCTACATTTGCAAGGAATGCATGCGAGAGCGGCAAAAAGTCTTCGATACCGCCGTCTGGCACGACTTTGTGCTCGGTTTTGCCGTGGCAGGCTTGATCTCTGGCGTGGCCTCCTTTTTGGTGACGCTCATCGGCGGGATCGGTTTCTTCGGATGGCTGCTGGTATTCATCGGTTCCTCCGCCGCTGGTGGCATCATCGCGGAAGCGGTACGCGCCATCACTCAAAAGCGTCGCTCCCGTCCGCTGTTCATGACAGTTGCCGGTGGGGTGATCTTTGGCGCGCTGCCCATGCTCCTTTTGCAACTGCTGAGCGGAAATATCTTTGGAATAATCTTTCAAGTGATCTACCTTGTCGTAGCCGTGCCAATGGTGTACGCGCGTCTTTCCGGAATCCAACTCTCCCGATAACCTATGCTCACAGAACTTCGCATCCAGAATTTTGCCATCATCGACAAGCTCGACCTGCGTTTTGGTCCGGGTTTGATCATCCTCACCGGCGAGACCGGCGCAGGCAAGTCCATCATCCTCGACGCCGTGGTCATGCTCATCGGCGGGAAAGCGGATGCGACCTTCATCCGCACAGATTCGGATGCGGCGTTTGTTGAGGGTGTTTTCCATCTCAAAGGTCCAGAGAGAGAAGCGGTACACGAGGTCCTCAAACGCGAAGAGCTGATGGATGATCCCGATTACGTCGTGCTGATGCGTGAAGTCCGCCGCGAAGGGCGCAGCGTGGCGCGCATCAATGGTCGGACCGTGAACGTGGGACTGCTCAAGGAAATTGGCGCGCTGCTGATCGACATCCATGGTCAGGCAGAGCACCTTTCGCTGCTCGACCCGCGTGCGCACCTCGGCTTGCTTGACCGCTTTTCCGACATCTCCAAACCGCTGACGGAATACCGCCAGACCTATCACACTTTGTTGAACCTGCGCCGCGAACTTTCCGACTTGAAAAAAGCGCAAGCCGATGCCGACCGGCGCATCGAAATGTTGACCTACCAGGCAGAAGAGATCGAATCTGCAAAATTGAAGCCGGGCGAAGAGGAAGAACTTCGCAAAGAACGTGACCGTCTCGCGAATGCCGAATCGCTGGCACAAAATGCGCAGGAAGCGCTGGCGATCCTTGAAGAAGGTTCGCCGGAAACACCCGCTGCCACAGATCTGATCGGTCAGGCGGCGCAGGCATTATCTGCATTGGCAAAGATCGATGCCGGGCAGGCAGAGATGGCGAATCAAGCCGAACTCATGCTCGATACTCTTTCGGATATCATCCGCGATTTGCGCGATTATCTCGAAGAGATCGAATTCAACCCCAAGCGCCTCGACGATGTGGAAGAACGGCTCGACCTCATCCATTCGCTTACCCGCAAATATGGCGGCAGTCTTCCCGCTGTCATCGCTTATGGCGAAGATGCGCGCCGTCAGCTGGAAACCATCACCGGCGCAGCAGACCGCATCGGCGAACTGGAAATGCAGGAAGCCAAATTCCTCGAGAAGTTATCGAAGCAGGGCAGCTTGCTCTCCGAAAAACGAAAAACCGCCGGAGCCGCCATGGGCAAGGGCATCGAGGTCGAACTTGACGATCTGCGGATGGCGTCTGCCCAATTTGGTGTGGACTTTCAGACCAAGCCGGATGCGAACGGGATCCCCCTTTCGGATGGAACCCGCATCGCCTTCGACCAGAACGGATTCGACCGCGTGGAGTTTCTCGTCGCTCCGAATCCGGGTGAAGGACTCAAGCCGCTGGCAAAGATCGCCTCGGGTGGTGAAACCTCACGCCTGATGCTTGGCTTGAAGAACGTCATGGCGCGCGCCGATGAAGTCCCATCCCTGATCTTTGATGAGATCGATCAGGGTATTGGCGGGCGGGTTGGCATGGTGGTTGGGCAGAAACTTTGGAACCTTTCGCGCAGTCATCAGGTTTTTTGTGTAACGCACCTACCTCAGTTGGCAGTCTTCGGCGACCAACATTATCAGGTGCAAAAGCTGGTGGACAAGGGACGCACGCTTACGCGTGTGGAACCGCTTGAAGGGGAAGCCCGTTTGCTGGAGCTTTCACAGATGCTTGGCGAGGTGGGCGAGGGCACACTCCGCTCGGCGCACGAATTGTTACAATCTGCCCGGCAGATGGTAAAAGGTAAAAAATAGAAAAATCGGTCGCTTGTAAAGGCGACCGATTTTTCTATTTTTGGCGGGTGGATTAAATGATGACTGCTAGGGTGAGGGGGGCACCCTAGCAGTCATCGTTGGTAATAATACACCCAGCCCACAAAAAAGTCAAGCATTAATTTGGTTAGAAAATCTTAATGGTTTTGTATAGATATTTGTGCCCTGAGTAGGAATCGAACCTACATCTAAGCCTTAGGAGTGCCTTGTTCTATCCATTGAACTATCAGGGCAGTGGTTGAATTATACCCAAAAGATGCGACATGAAAAGACTTCGGAGGCAGCCCTGCCTCCGAAGTCTTTTTGTTGTGACTATTTTAGTGATGGAACTGTTCTTCTTCCGTGGAGCCTTTCATTGCGCCGGTGGAAATCTCGCCGCCGGTGACCGTTGTTTGCACGGCGTCAAAATATCCGGCGCCCACAAATGCCTGATGCTTGACCGCGCGGAAGCCCATGGTCTTTTCCATTTCGAACTCACGTTCCTGTACTTTGACGAAGGCGCTCATGCCGTTGCGGGCGTAGCCATGCGCCAGTTCGAACATGCTGGCATTGAGCGTGTGGAAGCCTGCCAGTGTAATGAACTGGAACTTGTATCCCGCTTCCCCCAGCTGATCCTGGAATTCGGCGATCTGCTGGTCGTTGAGTTTGCGCTTCCAGTTGAAGGAGGGCGAGCAGTTGTATGCCAGCATCTTGCCGGGATATTTGGCGTGGATCATTTTTGCGAATTCGCGCGCTTCCTCGATATCGGGGGTGGGGGTTTCGCACCAGATCAAATCCACATACGGGGCGAATTCCAGGGCGCGGGCGGCGGCGTATTCGAGCCCGTTCTTGACGACGTAGAAGCCGTCGGCGGTGCGCTCGCCTGTGAGATGTTCGTGGTCTACGCGGTCGATGTCGCCGCGGATGAGCGTGGCGGATAAGGCGTCGGTGCGACCGATGAAAATGGTGGGAACCCCCATCACGTCAGCGGCGAGGCGGGCAGAGATCAATTTCTGGATGAAGTCATGCACGGGTACAAGGACTTTTCCGCCCATGTGTCCGCATTTCTTCAAGGATGATAACTGGTCTTCGAGATGGATGCCTGCGGCTCCGGCTTCGATCATGGCTTTGATCAACTCAAAGGTGTTGAGCGGACCGCCGAAGCCCGCCTCGGCATCTGCCACGATGGGCGCGAAGTATTGCACTTCGCCATCGCGTTTGTCCATGTGCTGGATCTGGTCGGCGCGGATGAGGGCGTTGTTGATCTTCTTCAAAACGGTGGGCACGCTGGTGACCGGGTAAAGGCTTTGGTCGGGGTACATGGTGAGGGCGTCGTTGGCGTCGCCTGCCACCTGCCAGCCGCTGAGGTAGATGGCTTTCAGCCCCGCCTGCACCATCTCCACGGCTTGATTGCCGGTCAGCGCTCCCAATGCGCGGACGTAGTTCTCGCTGTGCAGTAATTGCCACAGGCGTTCGGCTCCCATGCGTGCCAGTGTATGATCGTGCTGGAAGGTGCCGCGCAGGCTGTCCACCTCTTCGGCGCTGTACGGTCGGTACACGCCTTTCCAGCGGGCGTCCTCCGCCCATTCCCTCTTCAACTCTTCGACGGACTTGGGTTGGTACTTGTGAAACATGATTTTTCTCCTCCGAAAATCAATCTAATTTTCCATACGCAGAAAGCGTGAGGAACTCGGCGAAGTCGTTCGATGTGACCAGGTCATCGAATAACTGGAGCGCCTCGTTCATTCGGCTGGCGGCGTATGCCTCTGCCCCGTACAGGGTTTGAATCTTTTCCAATTCCTCCGCGAGGAACTGGCGGTACAACCGTTCTGAAACTTTTCGTCCGTCGGATAAAGCAGCAGTGGGATGATGGATCCACTGCCAGAGTTGAGCGCGGCAGATCTCAGCGGTGGCGGCGTCTTCCATCAGGTTATGGATGGCAACAGCGCCGGAGCCACGCAGCCAGGCGTCGAGGTATTGCAAGCCCACATTGATATTCAGGCGCATGCCCGCTTCGGTGATCTGTCCGTTCGGGATGTTGAAGTTGACCAGGTCTGCGGCAGAGGTGTTCACTTCTTCCCGCAGTTTTTCTTTTTGATGTGGTTTGTCCTTCAACACGCTGTCGAAGACTTCCATTGCAACCGGCACAAGGTCGGGATGTGCCACCCAGGTCCCGTCGAAGCCGTCGGCGGATTCTCGTAGCTTATCTTCCCTGACCTTTGAAAGCGCCGCTTCATTGACCTGGGGGTCTTTGCGGCTGGGAATAAATGCCGCCATCCCGCCGATGGCGTGCGCTCCGCGTTTGTGGCAGGTTTTGACCAATAACTCGGTATACGCCCGCATGAAGGGAACGGTCATGGTCACTTGGGCACGGTCGGGTAGGAGGAAACCCGGTTGTTTGCTAAATTTTTTGATGGTGCTGAAGATGTAGTCCCAACGACCGGCATTGAGCGCCACGATATGCTCACGCAGTTCGTACAGAATTTCGTCCATTTCGAAAGCGGCAAGGATGGTTTCGATGAGCACGGTCACTTTGATGGTGCCGCGCGGGATGTCGAGTTTATCTTGTGCGAAGTTGAACACGTCGTTCCACAGACGCGCTTCGAGATGACTCTCCAATTTGGGCAGGTAGAAGTATGGACCCGTGCCGCGCTTTCGGAGGCGATCCGCATTCAGAAACAGATACAAGCCAAAGTCGAAGAGTGAAGCGGAGATGGGTTTGCCATCCAGCGTCACATGTTTTTCATCCAGATGCCAGCCGCGCGGACGCACGAACAACGTCGCGGGATTTTCATTTAGTTTGTAGGTTTTTTCGGGAGTGGTGAGGGAGATGGTGCGCTCGATGGCGTCGCGCAGGTTAAGGTGACCCTGGATGAGATTTTCCCAGGTGGGCGCGTTGGCATCTTCAAAATCTGCCATGAAAACTTTCGCCCCCGAATTGAGCGCGTTGATCGCCATCTTTCGTTCCGGCGGACCGGTGATCTCCACGCGGCGGTCTTGCAAGTCATCGGGTATCGAGCCGACCTTCCAATCTCCGGCACGCACATCCGCCGTCTCTTCGAGAAACCCTGGCAAGGTTCCAGCGTCGAACATCTTCTGACGTTCTACCCGCTTTTGTAACAACTCGCGCCTGCGGGTGCCGAACTCTCGTTCCAGTTGTTCGACAAATGCAAGCGCTTCGGGTGTGAGGATCTCCTGAAATTCAGGAGCGATCTTGCCGTGAATGTTCATGCGCACCTCCTGCGGTGAATAGGGACGGCAAATAATTTAGCGAGTATACAGTTGTAAGTAACAGGGTAGTTACAAATTTCACTTATTGTATGGAGAAGCGAGTGCAATGCAAGAAAATGAACCTTAATAAAATCTACCGGCGTTAGGGAGATTCCTATATTTCTTTAATGCGCTGATGAAAGAACAAATGCTACAATCTTTCCATGAACACCACGCGCCCTCCCTGCTAAGTTCTACTCCCCCTAATTCGTAAAAAGCCTACACCCGACGACCTCGACGGTGCCTGACGACTCCGGAACCGTCTATTTGCGTTTAATCACGCCCGAGGTCCGCCCCGCTCCAATTTGTCGCTCTTTCTCAATTCGACAAATTGGAGGTTTCAAATGGAAACGATTCGGGGCAGACTGTCCCTTGATCTGGATTTGACTGATTTCTACACGCGGCTCGCAAACTACAACCGCATCTCTCTGGACCTCGGAACGGGTGACGGCAAATTTGCCTTGTGCCACGCTGAGGCTTTTCCCAGCCACTTCGTCATTGGGGTGGACTCGTGCCGCGAGAACCTGCACGAGTATTCACGCGCCAAACTGCCGAACCTGCTCTACGTCATCGCCAGCGCTCAATCCCTGCCGCATGAATTGAGCGGACTGGTTTCACACGTCACCATCAACTTTCCGTGGGGCAGTTTGTTGGGAAGTTTGCTCGCAGGCGACTCGAGATTCATGCACGGACTTGCATCCGTTTTGAGTCCGGGTGCATCTTTGGATATCCGTTTGAATGGCGGCGCATTGACCGAGCAAGGTTGGTCGCTTATAGACGGCGCAGAGTGCATCTGCGAGAATCTTGAGGCGGCAGGCTGGCGGGTAGACAATCCTGCTGTGATGGATTCACACGCCTTGCGAAATTTCCCCAGCACCTGGGCGAAGCGTCTCGCGTTCGGAAGAGATCCGCGGGCATTGCATCTAACGGGTAATTTGGAATAAAAAGAGGAGGTCATGCCTGGCATGACCTCCTACTGTTCTTGAAAATCCGTGATCGTGAATTCGTTGTAGAACTCACTGACTTTTGGGTTGAGCCAGCCGTTACCGGAAAAGATCCCGTCCTGAAAGCGGGTCACAAACCCTGCGCCTGGGTCAAATTCGGCTGCAAGAAGCGACGAAGGCGCGGTTTGCAGAATGTGATACACCATATCCAGAATATGCGTGAATGTAAAGTTGGCATAACTGCATAAGAAAACCTCGCTTCCCCAAAAAGGGTCCTCCCATTTTCTGGTTGGAAGTGGAGAATCCAAATCCAAGGGATGAACTTCGGTGACGGCATTGTCTCTCACTTGAATAACCGCGTTCACCGGGCAAATACTTTGCGAAGAACCGCGAATCTCGAATGTGTAATCACGGATATCCGCCTGTTCCCATTGGGCGCGCGCCTGTGAATATCCGGTTTGTATGCGGTTTACATCCAGAGAATGCTTTGCGGAGGAGATCGGGTCATATAGCAGTTGGATGATGAGCAGCAGAAAGATACCAGCTGCGACGCTAAACCATATTCTTTGGAATTTCATGATCGGCAATGTAACATAACAAATGCCAGCGAACTGTTCTACTGGCATTTGTTGTTTCTACTTCAAGGCTTTGGCTGCATTCCGCCCTGCCGCGCCGCTGACTCCGCCCCCGCCGTGGACTCCGCTGCCGCAGAGATAGAGGTTGTCGATGGGCGTCTTGTGGTTTGACCAACCCGGTATCGGACGCATGAACAGGAACTGATCGAGCATGAGCTGACCGTGGTTGATGTCGCCTTCGGTGAGACCATAGGTTTCTTCAAGGTCGAGAGGGGTGATGGATTTGCGATTTACGATTGACGATTTTAGATTGGGGAAGAATTCTGCCAATGTATTGATCGCCAGATTTTCAACTTTTTCGCGTTCCACGTTCCAATTTCCATGTTTCAGGTTATAAGGCGCAAACTGGAAGTGGATGGAAACCGTGTTGCCTGATGTAGTGACTTCCAAATATGGCTTTTCGGAAATCTCGCCGTACTTGGTCGCGTCGTAGGCTTTTTCGAGATATTTGATGGATGGGGCGAGGACGGCTGTCCCTGCGGGGATGCCGTGATTGCCGTTTGTCTGAAGGTGAATCTTCGCCACCGAGCCGCGCATTTTGATGGATTGGGTGTGCCAGACGAATTCAGGTGGGAGATCCTGTGCGCCGACGAGTTTGAGCAGGGTGTGTTTCGGGTCAGCGGAGGAGAAGATTTGATTTGCAGAAATCTCTTCGCCGTTTGCGAGGATAACGCCTTTCGCAATTTGACTTTCGATTTTGATGCTGGCAACTTCTGCTTCGGTGCGGATTTCACCGCCGAAGGCTTTCACGGCGTTGGCTAAGGCAGTTGTGATCTCGCCCGCTTTACCAACATTCTTGTGAGCAAGCCCGCCGCGATTCATCCAGTTGTGGATGAGGGTGTAGCCGGTGCCTGCGCCCATCGGTCCCAGCGTTGAGCCGTGGATGGCAACGGCGCAGATGGCGGCTTTGACGATTTCGGATTCGAAATATTCTTCCACGAGTTCCTGCGCGGTCATCGGCAGGGCGCGGATGAAGTTGAGCATGTCTTTGCGACCGGCGAGTTTTAATTCGAGACCGAGTTCAAGCAAGCCATAGCCTTCTTTGATTCCGAAGTTCATGGGCAGGCGCGGCATGATGGTGGCATAGGCAGTGTCGAGAATGCTCGCGGCTTTATCCATGAAGCGGACGAATTCAGGGAAACGTGCCGCATCTTTTTCGGAGATGCGTTTGATGGACTCGGCGTCGAGCGCGATGTGATTGCCGTCTGGTTGCAGAGAAATGAATGCTGGCTTCTCTTTAACTTCAGGAAGAGGCAGTTTCAAATCCTTCACAATATCGGGGCGAAGGCTACCACCTGTGAAAACCGAATCGACGGCGAAACCGTCGCCAAAAGATTCGGTCACAACCGAGCCTCCCACGATAGCACGGCGTTCGAGAACCAGAACCTTTTTGCCTTGTTTGGCGAGATACGCGGCGGCGACCAATCCATTGTGCCCCGCGCCGATGATGATGGTGTCGTAGTGTTTTGTCATGAATGCGTCCTGTCGTTGTTTGAAATTAATATAGAGAGTTTGTCTTCCAATTTCTTTTGACTAACTAAATCTTCAGGATAAATAGCAATAAGAGTGATATTGTGTTTCTTGCACAAGTGAATTTTCTCTTTTGTTTTTGTATCATATTCTGGATTACCCGTAAGTCCGAAATATTCTATAAACGTATCACCAACCTTGAAATCTGCTCTGAAGTTCCCTTCCGGGTATCTCGGCTCTTTCTCGTGAAAGATCCCATGAGAATAAAGGTATTCATCAATTGTTTTTTCACCTAACGAAAGACAAATATGTCCATCTTTAGCAATAGTTTGAATACCTCTACTAGCTCTTCTTGTGCCATCTTCTAAAACACCTGCTTGAATAAGCGCATTTAGCCAAGAACCCAATTTTTGCTTGACAGATTTTTCGTTAGGTTTTTTTGTGAAAAGTTGTAATAACGCCAATCTTTCATCATTTGTCAGATCTAATAAATCTCCAACGCGTTCACCAAAATTCTGAGGTGGAACTCGACCAATCAATGTAACTAAGTCTTGGATATATTTAATTATTTTTTTCTGAGACACTGTGTTTTTGCCAGAGCCTTGAAAAATCAAATCCTTAAGGCATGGCGAGCAAAAATCTAATCTGTCAATTCCTAATCTTTCGATTATAGGCATCGGTAAGGAGTCTTCAATGAAATCGTTGCTACACAAAGGGCATTTTTTCTTTTGTGGTTTGCGTATTGATTTTGTAAGACCTAATTGTTCAGCCCTAGCCGAAGAAAAATTCATCAATATGTTATGCCAAGAGTATTTTGAACAAAGCGGATCAGATTTTATCCAATCTTCAATAGTTGAAGGTGGTGTTATTTTGATAATTTCATCGGTAATAGTCCAATACCATACCCATTGCCATTTAGAAATTTGTGTAGCCAAAAGTTCGTCAAGAGATAAATTCCACCATTTCAATATATGTGGATTCTTAGCGTAATCAGGCTCTATTTTGAAAAGCCCGTAGGCAGGTTTATCTCTTTGATCGTAGATGCTCATTTAGATTTCCAATATCTTTAGTAATGCTTCTTCAATCGTTGGAAATCGGTCGATATTCCAGCGAGGAATACAATATTGGTTCCATTTGTCATTTACATTAAATTCGGCTCTCAATGCCCCTTGATATTTGTATTCACGAAGCACATCAATCACAAGGCGTTCCTCAGGGTTTACCTCTTCACCTGTTTTCCAACCGGCACCACCAGGGAAGCAGAAGAATTCTGGGTGTTTTGATAGTCCAAGTTTTTCAAATAGAACTCGTTGACTGGTTCCAATTTCGTATTCAAGTTGAGATTTCTTGTCAATTCGGTCATCAAATTGATTTAACCGTGTATGAGTAACTGAATGAGGAATAATTTCAATAAGTGGTTCCTGTGCTAAAGCACGAATTTCATCCCAGGTCATATGAATTCCACATTCTGATCGTTCAATTTCTCGTTTAGTTTTGTCATTAGGTATCAGCCCTGTAGGAATACAAATACTAGCCTTTAATTTGTATTTGCTCAGTAGATCAAAAGTGAGTTGGTAAAAATCCTGGAGTCCATCATCAAAAGTGAGAACAACTGTTTTTTCGGATAGTTTTGTTTCTTTAGGATTCAAGAAAAAACTTATTAACTCGCTAAGATGTTTAGTTTCATAGTCATTTTCAGATAGATAACGAAAATCATCCGCATATCTATCTTTGTAACCATGAAACATCAAAATAGGTAATATAGTCATAAATTTACATCTCGCTGCACTCAACCTAAAGCAAAGACAAAACTCTATTTTGCAGAATCAACTTCAAGTTAAGAAAGAATCGGCTCTTTCTTAACTTTCCACTAAAATCCATCCTTCAAAATTTCTTTTGCCGCCAACATGCCGGGCGCGCCCATCACGCCACCACCGGGATGCGCGCCGCTCGCGCCGAAGTAGTAGCCTTTGAGCGGGGTGCGGAAGTCTGCCCATTGCGGTGCCGGACGCAGGAAGAAAATTTGATGCAGCAGCAGTTCGCCGTGGAAGATGTTGCCGCCGGTGATGCCTGCGATGCGTTCGATGTCTTTGGGCGAGATGACCTGCATGCCCACGATACACTCGCGGATGTTCGGCGCGTATTGTTCGATGGTGGCAATGACCGCTTCGCCGAGTTCGTCGCGGCGCTGGTCGTTCCAACCGCCTTCGAGGTCGTAGGGCGCGTATTGCACGAAGCAAGACATCACGTGATGTCCGGGAGGCGCCATGTCGGGGTCGATCATCGAGGGGAAGATCATGTCGATGTAGGGGCGCTTGGAAATCTGCCCATACTTCGCGTCGTCGTAGGCGCGTTCGATGTAATCAATGCTCGGGCTGATCGAAACCGCGCCGCGATGCAGAACCGAGTTCGCGCCGTTGCCCGTGTATGGCAGCGCGGTGAAGTTCGGCAGTTTGCTCAACGCGATGTTGACCTTGCCCGACGAGCCGCGTGTGCGGAAGTTTTGAATCGAGGTGACGAAATCATCGGGCAGATGTTTCTGCTCGACAAATTGCAGGAAGGTACGCTTCGGGTCGGCGGCGGACATCACAACTTTGGAATCGAGTTCATCGCCATTTTCGAGGATGACGCCCACGGCGCGTCCACCCTTGACCTTGACCTGCTGCACGCTCGCGTTGACTCTGACCTCCACCCCAAGCGCTTGAGTCGCATTATAGATTGCACCGCTGACTCCACCAGAACCGTTCTTGGCAAAACCCCAGGCGCGGAAGGCGCCGTCAATTTCGCCCATGTAGTGATGCAGCAAAACGTACGCCGTGCCGGGAGAGCGCGGTCCGAGGTAGGTGCCGATGATACCGCTGGCGGCTTTGGTGCCTTTGAGCGCGTCGAACTCGAACCACTCTTCGAGCAAATCCGCGGACGATTGCGTGGCGAGTTTGGCAACCATGTAGAGTTCTTTTTCAGAAAGCGATGCTGCGTATTGACCGACCTTGAGAAGTCCCATCAGATCACGGATGCTCATGGAGGAAGGATCGGGCGGAATCAAGTTGATGATCGGCTTGATGGCTTTCGCGGCACGCGCCATGACGCGGGCGTACTCGTCATACGCTTCGGCGTCTTTGGGCGAGTGACGATACAACTCGCGGCGAGTCAAGTCGTGGTCATCCCATGCGGCGAGGTAGTCGCCATTTTCCATGGGTGTGAAGGTGGAGGGCAGCGGGAGAATCTTGAGTCCGTGTTTGGGTAATTCCAAATCGCGGATGATCTCCGGGCGTAACAGGCTCACCACGTACGAGAACTCGGTGAACTTGTAGCCGGGGAAGATCTCTTCGGTCACTGCCGCGCCGCCGACGATAGGTCGGCGTTCGAGCACGACTACTTTCTTGCCTGCACGGGCAAGATATGCGCCAGCCACAAGTCCGTTGTGACCACCGCCGATGATGATTGCGTCGTATGTGTTGGATGATGTCATGGTTTTTCTCTGTTTCAAGGTTAACAAGTTTGAACGTTTGAAGGTTTCAGGTTGGCAGGTTTAACTTTCCAACCTTCCAACTTTTAAACTTGTCAACGTTTTTTCCACTCGGGTTCGTAGAACGGCAACTTGACCACTTTTGCCGGTGCATATTGACGATGATGCTCGACCGTAATTTCCATGCGCACATCCGTGCCGATTTCGTAATATGGTTTCTGCAAATGTGCGAGGGCGATGTAGGTCTTCAACAAAGGCGACCATGTGGAAGTGGATGCATAACCAACTTGCACATTGCCCACCATCACGGGCAGACTGGCGCGCACCGCCGAGCCGGGGATTTGCGGAGGCAAGCCAACCTTGCCAAACAACTTTTCCATGCCGACCCAATCGACTGCCAAGCCGACCATCTTCCACGCCGAGCCTTCACGCTTTTCTTTTTCCAACGCGCGGCGACCTACGAAGTAGCCCGGTTTGTCGAGTGCGACTGTCCAATCGAGTCCTAATTCAAAGGGAGAGGATTTCTGCGATTCGATCCATGCGTGGCTGGCGGAGGTGTAATCCACGTCGAGCATGAACAAGCCCGCTTCCACACGTGCCATGTCCATGGCGAGGATGCCGACAGGGCTGATGCCGTAATCGCCGCCGACTTCCATTAACTTATCCCAGACGGGAAGCGCGTCTTTCGCGTCCATCCAGATTTCATAGCCGAGATCACCGGTATAACCTGTGCGCGAAATGGTGACTTCAACTCCGTTAATTTTGTTGGTCATCAGGCGGAAGTACTTCAACTCGTCCACTGGTTTCTCGGTGACTTTGTTCAATACCTTGCGGGTATTCGGTCCCTGAAAACTAAGAGCCGCCACATCGTCTGTGACCTCTGAAATTTCCACGTCCATTCCAACCGCATTCATCATCAGCCAGCGCAAATTTGGTTCCGCAGCGGTCAGGCGAAAGGTTGTTTCATCGAAGCGAGTGACAGTGCCATCGTCGATCATCTTGCCTTCTTCATCACACCAGCCGGTGTAGAAGACTTGCCCCACACTCATCTTGTGGATGTTGCGTGTGGTGACGCGATGCAAAAGCGCCGCCGCGTCTCTTCCCTTAATCACATACTTGATCAATGGCGAGACATCGATCAACGCTGCCGCATTGCGGATTGCCCAATACTCGCGGTCGAGCGTGTGCTCATACGAGCCTGCGGCGAAATATCCCGCCCACTTGCGCCAATTCTGCGGCTGGCACAACGCGGACGTCCGTTCGTGGAAGGGGGTGGTTTTGAGGTTGAGATTTAGCATGGGGAATGATTCCTTGGATTGGCGCGGATTGTACATTATATATAATCTTGTGGCAATCATGAGTTTGGAGATTAAGACAAAACAGGTCTGAGTTGCTCAGACCTGTTTTGTCCTTAAACCGATTAGGCTTGGTTTGCTTTGCGACTCAGCGGCTTCCCATCTTTGAAAGCGACATCGTCCACGCCCCAACTCCATAAGCGTTTGGGATGGATGACCAGTGAAGCCCGACCGTCTCTTTCCACGATCTCAGCGGTTCCGTGGATCTTGATTCCTCTCGCCATCCACGGCTGGACCGAAGCAAGGTCATCGATCACCAGAGAAACCAACACGTTGCCTGCTTTCACGTTCTTGTATTTGAAGGTCTTGGTGATATCAAAGCCGGTGATGAAGAAGGTATTTCCGTCGAAACGAAAACCGACCGGGGCAACATCTGTCTGACCAGAGATTGAGACGGTTGCCAACCGCGCCAAATGTTGTGAATGAATATAAGCAATCTCTTTTTCAGTGAACATGGTTTAGTCCAAACTGTTACTGTGAACTTTTTCGATCTGCATATGCAAGGTCACGCGTTCGCGCGAAAGCATGTCCTGCATCCGGTTAGTATCCGCTTTGGGTTCAGGTGCCCCGCTCAGGCGGCGTTTGAGGCGGGAAGTTAATCCGCGTAGCATGAAGCCGAGGATCATGAACGGATTGAAGGTCCCGCGATAGCGTTTGCCAAGTCGGTCGTAATCGGCTCGAGCGGAGGTGGGTTGTTCGTTCAGGGTCACGCGACCGGTCAGGGTGACGTAGGCATAACCTTTCTCCACGCAGACGGAGATGCGGTCATCGCGTTTGAGGTGTTTGTGTTTCAGGCTGCCGTTGGGTGTGCTGAGCAGCAACTTGTCACCATCCAGCATGTACCACATGACGGTCTGGTGCGGCATGCCGTCAGATGCGATGGTGGAGACCACGGCAAAATGGACCTTTGATAAGAACGAACGCTGGCTGGCTGTTATTTCCATGATCAACCTCTAAAGAGAAATATTGTTAGGTGACTGTCACCTGGTTTTTATTATCCCCAACCCGAGTTTTCAGGGATCGGGATTGGCTGTTGGTTTTCCCAGCCGTTCCTGCGAAGATATTGTTCGAAGCTCAACAAGCCCGAGTGGAGTTTGCGAAGCGCGGCAATATCCGCGGTGTAGCCTTTGCCGTTGAAGAAGCGCAGCATGGCGTTCATCTCCTGGTCGTTCTCTTCCTTTTGCGCGATGTTGACCGGACGTCCGATAACCTTTGCAAGTGTTTCGGCAATCTGAGGCTCGGTCAATTCGTCACCAGCGATCTCAAAGGTCTTGCCAAGATATTCCTTCGGGTTGGCAAAGGCGAGGGCGGCAAAAACACCAATGTCTTCCGCGGCGATGATCTGCAAGGTCTTGGCTGCATGTAAACCGAAGCCGGTAAACGTACCGCTCAAAATATATGCGCGGCTCCAGTTGTAGTTATCCATGAATGCGACTGGGCGCAGGATGGTAAATGGAAGATTCAAGGATTGGATGTATTTTTCGATCTCCCATTTGCTTTCGAAGTGCTGCACACCCGGAGCGCGGTCTGCGCCGCCGACAGAGGAATACACAATGTGTTGAACACCTGCGGCTTTAGCGGCATCGGCAATGGCTTTACCTTGCTTGATCTCGCCGTCGAAACCCACGTTCGGCAGCCAAAAGTTCTGCACGCTGAAAACGCCATACACACCCTCGAACGCGGCATCAAGTTCGGCTCGGTTATCCAGGTCACCTGCAACGAGTTCTGCCCCAAGCGCTTTGAGTTCTTGTGCGGCAGGTTTTTTTACATCACGTGTCAGTGCGCGCACCTGCCAGCCATCTGCTAAAAGTTTGCGGGCAACGGCACCGCCTTGTTGACCGGTTGCACCGGTGACTGCGATAAGTTTATTGCTCATGTTTTTTATACCTCTAATGATTTTGATTTTTGTTTTTGTGCGATCTTATAACTTTCACGAAACAATGCAATTGCATTTTCCACATCCTCTTCCTGCCACAGGTAGAAACTGATCCAGCCGGTTTCAGGCAGAAGGTGATGCGGTTGTGCGCGTCCTTCTGCGACCAACACATCGCGCACTTTCTTGGGGAAGGGAATATCCACCATATGATCGCCGTGTATATGCCCGACCTCGCGTTTGCCGATCACATACTCCACGCCGCCAAAGCGATGCGGCTGTACGGTCACACCTGCCCATGATGTGACGGACTGAGTGATGCGTACCTGTGCTCCCTTCACGCTCATGCCGCCTCCCTGCCCTTACCCAGTTTCTTACATAACTCGCCAAGCATCTCTTGTTCGGATGCGTTCAACACGCTGAAGATCTCGACCAATGCCCTAACATGAGTGGGAAGCACCGCCTCGATCTTGCTTGTGCCTGCTTCTGTCAAATGGACATGGATCACTCTGCGGTCTTCTGCATCCCTCTCGCGGCGGACGTATCCATCGCGTTCGAGGTTGTCAATAACGGTGGTCAGATTGCTCGTACTTTTCAGCACCTTGCTGCTGATCTCGCCTTGCGTCATCGAGCCGATGTGATGGAGCGCCTCCAACACAGCAAACTGCGAGGGGGTCAGGTCGCCGGTGGTTTGGCGGGCAGAAAGTTCACCAAGCACCGAGTTGGTACAGCGGGTGAGTTTGATGAACGTATCTAGAGTGCGCCTCTCGGCGCGGGAACCTTCAAAATGAGTGGGCATATCAAATCTCTTTCGATGTCAAATAGTTTGATATCGAAATATTATCGGAAAACCGCCCCACCGTCAAGAAAATCTTCCCTAGCCGTTCGGGTAGGGATTAAAAAAACGCCACAATTGAGACGGATGCATATCACAAGATCTTATTCCCACCTGCAAATACCCACCACGGAGCATACGTCCGCAATGGGTGAAAGAGAATCTGATTCCCGCTGACCTGTGACTCAGGTTAGTTTAGAGCACGAACATCATCACAAGGAACGCCATTCCGCCGAGCAGGATCAACACAAAAAGCGTCACTACCAAACGGCGTGGACCATCGTCGTTCTCGATGGCGGGCGGCGGAGTTTCGATCTGACTGCGGTTTGCCCGCGCAGACCGGCGATAGATTTCCTCCGTCTTCGGCAGATCCTTCAACGGGCGCGATGAGAGCGGCTTATCCGCCACATCTCCCAGGGCGCGTTCATACATTTCACGCACCTCATCCGACATCTCGACGAAATCGGTAAGGGGGTTCGATATCTTCCTTTGGGATTGTCCCTTTTCTCTTTGATAGGCTTTGCGTATGTCGGTGGGCATATCGAACACGCTTTTGTACGTTTTACCCCTAAAGTTAATGCTTGCCATTTTTCACCTCCACATTACTTATACCAAATTAGGGGCTCCTGTCAAATTAGACGAAAAATCCTGCACCACAAATGCAGTGCAGGATGGTTTCAAATGGCAGATTCAGATAAGGGGAGATGCGCCTCTTTTGTTCGACCCGTTAGCGGGTCGGGGTTGAGGCGGTTTGACCTTCCGCTGGAAGTTCATCCGGCAATTCATCTTCGATGTTGCGGATGCGCGGATTGGCGTACACCAATACCGTCACGAACAGTGCCACCACGCCTGAGATGATGAACATCAACGCCACGCCGCGCCCCGCGCCCGTCCCCAGCCATTGACCGAGAAAGGTATTCGCCAGCGCGCCGCCGGTTTGCATCATCGGCTCGAAGAATTTATCCGCGAGCGGACCGGCGGTTAGGAATGCGATGGGCATCATCGATTGCGAAATGGCGGAGCGGACGGAGAAGACACGCCCTTGTACGTCGCGCGCGACCTTGGATTGGAAGATGACCTGGCTGTTGCCCGAGGCAAGCGGGATGAAAAACATCAGGATGAAGACGCCTGCGCCGATGAAAAAGGGATTCGGCTGCAAGCCCGCTACGATGAAGCCGGTGACTGCCAGCCCGATGAAACCGATCACCGCCGGGATGCGGCGCTTGGGTCCGCCCCATGCGCTCATGAGAATACTGCCCGCCAGCATGCCCACACCCGTGACGGTTTGAATGATGCCGAGCACATCTGCTGAGAAACGGCTGAGCACCATGGGGATCATCAATACAGCCGACCAGTTCAAGAGGAAGTTGACCATCGCATAATAAAGAAGCAGACCGAACAACCCGCTGCGTTCGCGCAGGTATTTCCAGCCGAATGACATATCCTGCATGAAGTTGGATTGTTTGTGTTCGGGCGTGATCTCCGGTTGTGGAATGCGCACCAACAGCAATGCGCCGACTGCGAAGAAGAAGGTGACGAAGTCAATGATAAGAATGCCGTTGAAACCGATGAAGACGAACAACGCGCCTGCGAGAACAGGGGTCAACACGTTGGTGATGGCTTGACCCATTTGCACCAAGCCGTTGGCGCTGCCGAGTTTTTCCTTCGGCACGATCATGGACATGGAAGCGCTGTAAGCTGGTTCCTGAAATGCGCCGAAGATGGACATCAGAGCTGCAATGACGTAAATATGCCAGAGTTGCAAATTGCCCGCGCTGAGCAGGAGGAAGATGGCGAATGTCATCAGCGCCGTCAGTGAATCGGACAGGATCATGATGAGGCGTCGGTTGAAGCGGTCTGCGATGGAGCCTGCAAAGGGCAGGAGCAGGATGCGCGGCAGGTTGCCAAGCAGGACGATGATGGCGAAGGGCGTGGCTTGTTTCGTCTGGTCGTAGATCCAGACGCCCAAAGCAAAGGTGGTCAAGCCGGAGCCGAGCATCGAGATCAGCTGACCGATCCAGATGGTGAAGAAGGTCTTCATATCGCGCGGAGATTCGACGTTTGTTTCTAAAGTTGCGGATGTCATTTCTTTTTTCCTTTTTTGATGGTCTTATCGAAATAAAAACTTGGGTAGAACGCCACCGTCATGGCGTACGGCTGGTCGGTGGATTTTCCAGTGCCATCCTCTGCTTCGAATTCCTGGATCAGTTTGACCAGCCGTTCCTGAAATTCGTCGATGCGTTTTTCCGGCACGCGGCTGACGACGCGGTTGATGATGAGTCGCCGTTCTTTTTCCTCAGCGCCCTGCTCAAGCTGAAATTGACGTGCCTGCAAACTGCGGGCGATGTCTTCGCGTGTCGCGTCGATGGTGGAGGAGAGCAGGATGTTGATCGGTTCGTTGTCGCCTTCTTTGGCGAATTTGAACAGGTTGGGGTCGATGTCCAAGCCGTCTGCGGCGGTGAGGTAGGTCTTTTCGACCATGTTGGCGACCATACGCGTTTCAGCCACTTCGATCAGACCGAGTTTCTCCAGTGTGCCGAAGTGATAGTACAGTTTGCTGGGGGCGAGACCGAGCTTCTCCGCCACCTGTTTGACGGTGAGGGCTTTGCTCTCCAGCAGTTCCAGGATCTGAATGCGCAGCGGGTCGGCGAGGGCGCGCAGCGTCTCAAGGTCAGAGATGTGAAAGCGGTTGCCCGTGTGTTTCTTTTTCATCGAGAAATACCTTCCTATCGTTAAAATTAATTTTAACGATAGGGGTGATTTTACATAGATTCAGGGCGAAGTCAAGGGGATTCGGATGGGAATTTTGGGGGAATAAAGAAACAGGAGCGACCTATCCGGCCGCCCCTGCGAATTACTGAAACGTAATCTCTTCCACGCGCCAGCTTTCCTCGCCCATCAATTTCTTCAGGCGTTCGAGCATTTCGGGGCAAATGCGCGTGGTGTCGTTCGGGAAATCGATCAGGTGTCCCTTGCCGCTCTCGAAAATTTGAAAACTGAACTTGTCTCGTCCGTGGTACGAGATCAGCGTGCCATACAACGTCTTGATGCGGCGCTTGTCGCGTTCCTTGTCACCGGTCGGTCGCAGGGTGATGGTGATCTGCCTGGGCGGATGGTCCTTGTCTTTGTTCTCTTTTGCCAGCGGCACATACAAGGATGGAATAACCGCATCATCCCTGTCTTCAGCAGGATTCAAGGCTTCGGCTTGAGCCAACGCCGACACCGCGCGAGTCACCAGCGGAGGAGTCACCGGTTCATCTTTTTTGAACTTTGGTGCAGGCTTCGCGGCAATGGCGGCTTCGTCGAAGGATGGCTGCCATTCCATGTCCCAGCCGTCAGGGAAGTTGTCGGGCGGCGGGGGCATATCATCGTCCGTGTTGTAGGATGATGTCGGTTCGGTGATAGCGGGTTTTGCAACGGGCGGAGTCGCTTTCGGCGTTGGATTCGGTTTGGGTTGTGCATCAGGCTTGGGCGGAGTCTGAGGCGCTTCTGGTCGGCGCGGAGATTGTTCCTGCGTGCGGGCAAGCAAAGGCTTGGGGGTCCCATCGCCTGTGATGAAAGGATCATCCGCCGACGTTGTCACAGGGATTTCGGTCTTGACCGTATCGACCAGCAATTTGGGCGGGGTGCTGCCGTGGTCGAGTTTGCCTTCGATGATGACGATCTGCCCGACGGTGAGTTTTTCGCGGGCGGCTTCCCAGGTCTTGGGGAAGAGCACGAGCTCAACCGTGCCTTGAATGTCTTCCATTTGTGCGAAGCCCATGGGCTTGCCGGTTTTGGTGGTGTAGGGGCGCACGCCGGTGATGAGACCCGCCATGCGGACTTTTTCTTCGTGGTGGCTTTCGCTGAGCTGACCGGAAAAATAACTGACGATCTTTGCGAGCGTGGCTTGATATTCGTTGAGCGGGTGGTCGGAGATGTAGAGCCCGATCAGTTCGCGCTCCCAGTTGAGCATCTCGCGCTTGTCCACGTCTTTGACTTCGGGCAGGGTGATCTCTTCGACAATGCCTGTGGATGCGCCGAAGAGACTCATTTGCCCGGCGTCGGCGGCGCGGAAGTGATTGCTGGAGATGGCAACGATGCGGTCGAGCGCGGCGAGGAGTGAGGCGCGGTTGCCGAAGGAGTCCATTGCGCCGACTTTGATGAGACCTTCCAGCGCGCGCTTGCCGACGGAGCGAAGGTCTACGCGGCGGGCGAAGTCGTTCAGGTCGTTGAACTTTCCGTTGGAGATGCGCTCTTGAATGATCGGCTCCACTGCACCTTCACCGACATTCTTGATCGCACCCAAACCGAAGCGAATGTTCGGCTTCCCTTCAACATCTTCGATGCTGAAATCCCATTCGGAGTGATTGATGTCGGGCTGTAGAACGGGCACGCCCATGCTGCGGGCGTCGGCGACGTAGAACGCGACTTTCTCTGTCTGCCCTGCTGAGGCGGACATGAGCGCGGTCATGTATTCGGCGGGGTAATGCGATTTGAGATAGGCGGTTTGAACCGCGATCACACCGTAGTCGGCGGCATGGCTGTTATGAACGAGGATATCATTGGCGACGAAGTTGTGAGTCTCTTCGATCTCAAGGTCGTAGGTTTGCTTTTCGCCCACATATTCGATGAAGGCGATGCGATCCCAGTAGATATCGCTTTCGGCGTAACGCTTGATGGTCGGGTCGTCGAAGTAATTTCCAAGGCGTTGAAGAGTAGTGCGCCCAAAGCCAACTTTACCTACGGAGTTGGTCGGTGAGAATTCGCGCGGGGCAATGCCAGTGATCGCAGTGATCTCTTTCCACGTCAGCCCGGACGAATCTTTGGCGGCGCGGATATGTTCTTTGACCGCCGCTGGGACAATGTCTTTCGTGCCAACAGCAACGGGCGGAATGGAGGCAGTCAATTCTTCGAGGACTTGAGTCTTCTTTGCGCTGATCAAGAAACAGCCAATGCGTTCCTTGAAGGTGTTGATATTCTCATACCCAGTGATGAAAACCTGATAGCCAACCCGCCCTTCTTTGTAAGGGAATTCTACGGTGCGCAAACGGCTGATAATGCCAAAGCGCAAAAGCAGATGCTGAAGTTGCTGTGCAAGCCGTTGTGAGGCGGTGGCGTAATACAGGCTGCGTCCACGTGAGTCGATGTGACCGTCACCATCCCACATGCGGCTGATAACCAGACCGATCTGACGGTTATTCAGTTCAAAGATGGCAGAGGGGAATTCTTTGTTGCGGGCATTTTTGCCAAGCAAGCCCAACTCACCCGCCCACGTAAAGATGCCGGGTTCATATTGCTTATCGGCGCGGGCGGCGTAGATGGAGTACGTGCCTTTGTGCATGGCAATCGTGCATTTGACGTTTGAAAACGCCTCGGCGGCTTGCACAAAGTCGTTCACCTGCTCCATGTCTTGGTTGTAGTAATAGACCGAGTGCGGGTGACAGAGATTTCCTTCTGCCAGCAAATGACCGAGCGCAATTGCTTCGTGGTCTGCCCATTCCTGTTTACCTTCCACTGGAAGGATGCGCGGAACGGCAATGAACTCATCCGGCTGGAGTTCTTCGAGATTGCGCCAGCCGTTATAGGTGTGGAAAGGATGATTGCCCGTTGCTTCAATGGTGCGTCCCAACGCAGTAGTCAGGCGGAAGACGGGTTTCACGCCATTGTCCATGATGTTGAGGACGGGTTGATTCTTTAATTTCAGCGTGGAAATATCACAGGAGAGAGTCTTTTGGATTTCTGCCGCACCACGATACAAGTCTTCCACTTTGACGAGGCGTCCAGTGGCGGAGTCCAATACTTCCACATCGCCGGGCAAACATTTGTTGAAGCCGTAACGCGCAAATTCTTCCCAGTCGGCGTAAATGGCTTCGGCGGTTTCATGCGCCATGCCTTTTTCCACCGCGCCCTTCACGAACTTGTTGCGGTGCTTTTCGATGTCTTCTTTTTTCTTCTTCGAGATCGCCTTACGAAGTTCATCGGATTCGGAGGGCGTGTACCCGGCGAGTTCCACCGCGGCGCGCATGAGTTGTTCCTGATAGACCGGGATGCCGAAGGTGTCTTTGAAGATCGGCTCCATAGCGGGGTGACGATATTCCACTTCCGCTTCGCCGTGCATACGCGCGATGTAATCGGGGATGAACGCCATCGGACCCGGGCGATACAACGCCACCATCGCAATGATGTTATCGAGGTTCTGCGGCTTCATTTGCACGAGCCAGCGCGTCATGCCGCCGCCTTCCACTTGGAAGACGCCAGCGGTCTGACCTGCGCCCATCAACTCGAAAGATTTCGGGTCGTCGATGGGGATGTTGGTTAAGTCAAATTTGATGCCATGCCGTTTGTAGATCAAGTCACAGGCGCGCGCCATCACGGTCAGCGTGATGAGACCAAGGAAGTCCACCTTCAACATGCCCAGTGAATCGAGGATGCCCATTTCGAACTGAGTCACCGACTTGATGGGCGTGTCTTCCGAGTTTGAGGTCGGGCGGTGAAGCGGCAGATATTCGGTGATGGGCTTGTCTGAGATCACCACGCCAGCAGCATGCGTGCCTGCATTGCGGACTGTGCCTTCCATTTTTTCGGCAATGTCAATGACCTCACGCATCTTCGGGTCGGTGTCGTAGATCTGCTTGAATTCCTGGACTTCTTTCGCCTCAGCAACCGTCGTGCCGCCCGCTGAGAACGGAACAAGTTTGGCAACCCGGTCCACTTCGGGCAGCGGAATTTCCATCACACGCGCCACGTCACGGATGGCGGCTTTGGTTCCCATCGTGCCGAAGGTGATGATCTGCGCCACTTTATCGTCGCCGTATTTGCGCGCGCAATATTCGAGCATCTCGTGGCGGCGGTCGTCGCGGAAGTCGAGGTCAATGTCAGGCATGGAGATACGACCTGGATTTAGGAAGCGTTCAAAGATGAGCGCATGTTCGAGCGGGTCGACCATCGTGATGCCGAGCGTGTACGCAATGATGGAACCAGCCGCCGAACCACGCGCGTTGTACCAAATGCCATGTTCGCGGGCGAATGTACACAGATCCCACACGATGAGGAAGTAGGCATTGAAGCCCATGCTGTTGACGACGCTTAATTCGTAGTTCAGTCTCTCGCGGACTTTTGGACTGTCGCAATCGTCCCCGTACCTTCTCTCCGCTCCGGCTTCGCACAGCGAGCGCAGATACGACTCCGCGGTGTGGCCTTCCGGCACGGGGAATTCGGGCAGGTGATAGCCTTTGAAGCCGAGGTCCACGTTGCAGCGCTCGGCAATGAGCAAGGTATTCGAAAGCGATTCAGGGACTTCTGCGAAGAGTCTGCTCATCTCTTCCGGCGAGCGCAAGAAGTACGAATCATCGGTCATGCGCATACGGTCTGGGTCTGCCAACGTGGAGTTGGTCTGGATCGCCAGCAGCACATCCTGCAATTTTGCGTCTGACTGGTTGACGTAATGCACATCGTTGGTGGCGACATATTTCGCAGAATAGCGCGCGCCAAGTTCAAGCAGTTTTTTGTTCAAGTCGAGGATTTCGGGAATGTTGTGCTGTTGCAGCTCGACGAAGAAGCGGTCGGGTCCGAAGACATCGTAGTACCAATTCCACTTGCGGAGGGCTTCTTCGGGTTTGTCGTTCAGCAGCGCGCGCGGAATCTCGGCAGACATACAGCCCGAGGTACAGATCAGCCCTTCGGAGTGAGCCGCTAAAAAGTCATGGTCGATGCGGGGGTAGTAATAGAAACCATCCAACTGCGCAGCAGAGGCGATCTTCAACAGGTTCTGGTATCCCTTTTCATTCTCTGCCAGCAAAAGTAAATGGAACGAGGAGCGGTCGAGTTTGGAATCCTTGTCCTTCATGCCGCGTGCTGCCATGTACGCCTCAAGCCCGATAATGGGCTTGACCCCTTCCGCCTTGGCGGCTTTGTAGAAATCGATCACGCCGAACATCGTACCGTGGTCGGTGATAGCAACCGAGTCCATGTTCATTTCTTTGACGCGTTTGACCAGTTTCTTGATGTTCGAGAAACCGTCGAGCAGGGAGTATTCGGTGTGAACGTGGAGATGGGCGAAGGACATGGGATAGTCGGATAGTAAGATAGTTTGGTGGTTGAGTAGTTGGGATGACCAGTTCGGTAATGAACGATGAAACTACATAACTACCGAACTACTTGGGCATTATAGCACGCATGTTCAGGTTATTCCCCTACGATAGACTTAAAGATTCGGTTAATGCGTTTATGACACCGCAACGATGCAAATGACGATTTAGGGGATACAATATGAAGCAGACCCCTTTCCCTCCCTTGGATAGGCACGGAAATCCATGTCTCCCATCCCGGTAAGTAAAACCAAGATCATTCCGCCGCGCCGCCGTTCCGAACTGCTCACCCGCAAACGGCTGCTGGATATGTTGTTCGAAGCGTTGGATCGACGGCTGACGCTGATCTCCGCTCCCGCCGGATATGGGAAGACTTCATTATTGATCGACCTTGTCGACCAAAGCGACCTGCCTTGCTGTTGGCTGGCTTTGGATGAACTCGATCGCGAGCCGCAGCGTTTTGCCGCCTATTTCATTGCTGCACTGGCAGAACGCTTTCCCGGGTTTGGCAGCCGCTCGAACAGTGTGCTGGAGGGAATGAATTCGTTCGAGCAGGAGATGGAACGCCTGCTTGTGACGCTGGTCAATGAGCTGTATGAACAGGTCAAGGAACATTTCATCTTCGTCCTGGATGATTTTCACCTATTGGAAGGCGTTTCGCCGATTAGCGCCTTTGTGAACCGCTTTGTGCAATTGATGGACGAAAACTGTCATCTCGTCATCTCTTCGCGCATGCTCGCCATCCTGAACGACCTGCCCCTGCTGGTGGCGCGCGAACAGGTCAGCGGTTTGGGGTTTGCAGATCTTGCCTTTCGGGTCGAGGAACTTCAGGCATTGGTGCTGCAGAACAACAACACCCACATTACCGATGATGAAGCCACCCGCCTCATCGACGCATCGGAAGGCTGGATCACGGGGTTGCAGTTCTCCGATTCAGAAGTTTTGCGGGGCGGATCAAAACTATCGGGGAATACGTCGAATCTTTTCGAATACTTCGGTCATCAGGTTCTGGATCGCCAGACTCCCGAACTGCGGACTTTTGTCCTGCGCACGTCGCTCCTGGATGAATTCGATGCAGCCCTGTGTGAGTCTGTGCTTTCTCCGCTGTATGCCGACCGTCAGGACTGGCAGCAGTGGATTAAGGCAATTTCACAGAACAATCTTTTCGCTTTGCCGGTGGGTGAAGGCGGGCGCTGGCTGCGTTATCACCATCTGTTCCGCGATTTCATCCGTGGGCAATTCGAGTTTGAGTCTCCGGATGAAGTAGCCGTCATTCTCGTGCGCCTGCAAATGGCGTATGAATCCATGGGGGAGTGGGGCAAGGCGCATCATATCTGTCGTCAGCGGAAGGACCTCGATGCTCTGGCATCTCTGATCGAACGGGCAAGTTTGTCCATGTTGCAGAGCGCGCACCTTACGTTGGAATCCTGGTTGAACGAGCTGCCGCCCTCCATGCTGCGGAACAGACCCGGTTTGCTTTCGATCCGTGGGGCGATCGCTTACACAAAGGGTGATCTGCAGGGTGGGTTGAACCTGCTCATGCAATCGGAGAAAATATTCCGCGAGCAGGGAGATACGCATGGATTGATCATAACCCTCGTCCGGCGCGGATCGGCAAATCGCTTCCTCGGAGACTATGAAGCGTCTCTCCATGATGCTGAGGAGGTCATCGCCTTGACAGAATCCAGCGACGAATGGCAAATGCTATATGCCGATGCCCTGCGCCTGAAGGGACTTGCGCTGTATCGTTTGGGCAAAGCCGATCGGGCGGTCTCGTACCTGGAGCGTGCGTTGGATTTATGCCGGGTGCATGATGTTGCCAATGTGCCATTGTTGTTGTTGGATACTGGTATGACCTACCGCGCCATCGGGAATTTTTCCGAAGCACTACGTGTGTATGAACAGGCCTTGCAGATTTGGCGCAAAGAAGGGAATATATACCTTCAGGCGAGCCTGTTAAATAACCTCGGAGTTTTCCATCATTCACAGGGGAATTATGAGAAATCCGCTTTGGCATTTGAAGAAGGTTTGCTCTGTGTACAACGCGTTCGTGATGAGCGGCTTACAGCCCTGCTCTCCATTGGATTCGGAGATCTCTATGCTGAGCTGGAAGATTTTGAGATGGCGGATCAAAACTACCAGAACGCGGCTGAAATTCTCAAGAAGATGGACAACCGATTCTTGCTCCATTTTTTGGGCATTTCCCGCGCCACTCTTGCTCTTTTGCAATTCGATTCCATCCTTGCTCGAAATATTATCGAAGAAATTTCCGACTCCATCCTGTCTGGCAATTCAAACTTTGAAAATGGCTTGCTCGATCTTGTATATGGACGCATATATTTAATGGACGGAGATGTGCCTCAGGCAGTACAGATGTTTTTGCAAGCCGAGAGACGCTTCGACTTAGAACAAAGAATTGCTGAAAAAATGACAACGCATATTTGGCTTGCGGCTGCCCGTCATTACACGGGCGAGTCTGATTCCGCTCTTCAAAATATAAGCGGAATAGTCACAAGTCGAAGAGGGATTCCTCATGCTGCCCTGATCGCAGTTCATCAGGCAAAAAACTGGCTTAATGGCTTGCAGCCAATTCAAACCAGTGGACGTGGCTTACGTGACCTTTATACGAAGGCGGAAAAGCTTGGAAAAATCATCCCATCCATCCGCCGTCAGTTGCGACGCCAGGTACAGGCGATCTCGACGCCAACCCCCCGTCTTGTAATCGAAGCGTTTGGTCAGGCTTCTGTCAGTGTCAATGGCAGACCACTCACCTTATCCGATTGGCAAACCCAAGCTGTTCGAGACTTGTTCTTTTACTTTTTGTCTGAGGGCAGACCCCTTACCAAAGAACAAATTGGCGAAGCGCTCTGGCAGGAGACGTCGGACCCCGCCAAATTGAAGTTGCGTTTCAAGAACGAGATGTACCGCCTGCGCCGCGCGGTCGGGCAGGATGTGATTCTGTTCTCAGATAATTACTATTCGTTCAACCGCGAGCTGGATTATGAGTACGATGTTGAGGCGTTCGATTCTTTTCTGGAACGAGCCAAAACATCCAATGACCCGCTTGAGAAGATGAGTTTCTACAGCAGGGCAATTGAGTTGGTGCGCGGTCCCTATCTAAATGAGACCTATGCCGATTGGGTCATTCCAGACCGCGAACGCCTACGGCAGGCGTACCTCGATGCACTGATGGATTTGGCAAAATTGCAGATTTCTCAAGCGCAGCCCCAATCTGCGGTGACGACCTGCCAGCGTGCCATCGAATCTGACCCCGGTAATGAAGCCGCATATCAGGTCTTGATGCAAGCCTATAGCCGTCTGGGTGACCGGTCTGCCGTGACGCGCACCTATAAGGAATGTAGTGCCGCAATGAGCCGCCTATATAATCTTCCGCTTACAAAAGAAACAGAAGAACTCTACCGGCGGTTGATGCGATGAATCAATTCCCCATGCACCCCAAACTTTCAAAAATCAGCCCACATGGGCTGATTTTTTATTTTTTTGAAGCCTGTTTTGAAGCTAGGCGAGGAGTATCTTAGGCACAACGAAATCAAAAAGTAGTTAGAAAAAGGAAAATCCCATGAAAAATACCCTCAACCACCTCGTTTTGTCCGTTTCCAAGGTCAACCGCCAGCATATTCAGATGGTTTTCGTCTTGGTTTCCCTCGCCATGCTGGTTTTGGGCGTTGGCGCTCCGGATGACAGCATTGGGACCAGCCGCTAGTGATCCTGCTGGTTGCCGTTCTGGCTGGTTTCTTGGTCGGAATGGTCTGGGCATGGATGCGCAGACAGCCGTATGAGGTTCCCGATCTAAAGCACCTTTGGCTGGTATTCCTTGCCTATTTGCCGCAATTTGCCATCCTGTATATCCCGGGAATTCGTCAGCAGGTTTCGGATCTGTGGTCTGCCATCCTCCTGACGGTATCGCAAGTCCTCCTGCTGGGGTTTGCCTGGCTCAACCGGAAACTGCCCGGGATGACGATCCTGCTCGTAGGAGCAGCTCTCAACTTCACAGTCATGGCGGCGAACGGTGGATTCATGCCCATCAGCCCGCAGACAGCCAGCCGCTTCCTCTCCCAACAGGAACTGATGGATATCCCCACCGGGGAGCGGATCGGTGTGAAAGACATTCTCCTCCAGCCGGAAGATACCCGCTTCGAGTTTTTAGCGGATCGTTTCCTCCCCCCAGCTTGGTCCACTTATCAGGTGGCTTTCAGCCTTGGCGATGTTTTTCTGGCAGTTGGTGTTTTCTGGTTGCTAGCCCGTCAGCCGACCGGCACTGTATACACCGCCAAAAGGATTACGACATGATCTCTTCTTTTGCCTATCAATCAAAATTTAGTGTTAAGGTTACGCCCCCCAAGGACCCGAACGGGTTGAGCCGTGTGTTTGCGGCAGCGGTGGTCAGCCAGCAATTTTGTGACATGCTCCTGAAAGACCCGCAGGAAGCCCTGCAACACGGTTATTTGGGTGAGTCATTCACCTTGAGCAAGGAGGAAAGAGAACTGATCGCCTCCATCCGCGCGGACTCTCTGCCAGACCTGGCAAGGCAGGTATACCAATCCCTTGCCAGTCAGTGTTAGGTATCGTCGAGTTCGGTGTATTTAAAATGACCACTCATGGCTCTGAAGGAATGGGGATCCAACAGGATGCCAATTTCCCCTTCTCCTTTTCGTCGGCGATAAACCTGCCTGGGTTCAATCTTGGGCTGGCAGAAATGCTGGACGAAGCGGATGATTTTCTGTTTGTCATGGATCCACAGGGCAGGGTCCTTTCTTTCAAGGCGCGCAATGGTTCCGGGTTGAGCCTTTTCACCCCGTCCCGGCTGATGGTGCGTGACATGATGCCAATTCGCGCACGGCAGAAGTTCGTTCAGGCATTGGATCAGGTTACGAACGGTAACCGCTTTGCCATGTTCGAAGCAATGCTGATGCTGCCGGAAAAAGGCGCCGCCTGGTACGAATTCCGTTTATTCCCAACCATTGACCATCACCTCGTGCTGTTCATTTGGAACATCAACGATTACAAGAACATCTCCAGCACCATCTCGAACATTCCCTTTTCCATTGAAAAGATGATCAAAGGCTGGTCGCATGCCTTGTATCTGCGCGATTTCGAGACGGAGGATCACACCCGCCGGGTGGTGACGATGACGATGAGGCTGGCTGCGCGTTTGGGCGTGCCCGAACAGGAGATGCTCCACCTGCGCCGCGGAGGAGAACTGCACGACATTGGCAAGATTGCCATTCCCGACCGCATCCTGCTAAAAAGTGGCGCGCTGGACGAGGAGGAATGGCGGGTTATGCACCGTCACCCCATCATTGCCATTGATCTCCTGACATCGGTTCCACATCTTGGGCGGTCGCTGGAGATTCCACGCTCTCACCACGAAAAATGGGACGGTAGCGGCTATCCTGATGGTCTGACAGGGGAACACATCCCGCTTTCCGCCCGCATCTTCGCCTTTGCCGATGTGTACGATGCATTGACCTCAGACCGGCCGTATCGGCGGGCATGGTCTCAGGTAGACGCGCTGCAATACATCCGCAAACAATCTGGCAGGCATTTCGACCCATCCATTATGCCTGTTTTCATTGATATGCTCTCTGGGGGATGAACCATCGCTTTTAGGCGCGCTGGTAAGGGGAGGGGAAGGCTGGCGCGATTAGGGGAATTTTTGGGGCGCACGCCGGATTTATCCCGGCGTGTGTTTTTTATCTTTCGCTTCTCTTACATTCTTCAAATATTCCCCGTGCTATAATCTTTCCCCTGAAAGGGATTTCATGCTTAAAAACTTCGTAAAACTATTCAGTGGCGACCCCACAAAAAAGACGGTCGAACAATACCGCGAGCTGGTGGAGCAGGTCAACGCACTCGAGGCGGAATATGAGGCGCTGAGCGATGGGGCGTTGCGCGCCAAAACGGACGAATTCAAGGCTCGCATCGCTTCTGTACTACCCTCCTCTCCTCTCAGGAAAGGGAACGGGGGGGAGGTCGAAGACCGGGAACGCCAAAAAGCCGAACAAGCCGCATTAAATGAAATCATGCCCGAAGCCTTTGCAGCCGTACGTGAGGCATCCAAGCGCACCATCGGCTTGCGTCATTACGATGTGCAGATCATCGGCGGGGCGGTCCTGCACAACAGCACCATCGCCGAGATGCGCACCGGTGAAGGGAAGACGCTCGTTGCGACCATGCCGGTCTATCTCAATGCGCTGACCGGGCGCGGCGTACATCTCATCACGGTCAACGATTATTTGGCGCGGCGCGATGCGCGTTGGATGGCGCCCATCTATCAGGCGCTTGGTTTGAGCGTGGGCGTGCTGCAAATGGCAGCCGTCACCGAGAACGGCAAGAAAGCCTTCCTGGTGGACTTCACGCGCGAGTCGCCGCACGAAGACCAGGAACACCTGCGAATGGTGGATCGCGTCGAGGCATACCGCGCCGATGTGACCTACGGCACGAACTCGGAATTTGGCTTCGATTATCTGCGCGACAACATGGCGATGCGCCTCGAGAACCGCGTCCAGCGTGGGCATTACTTTGCCATCGTCGACGAAGTGGACAACGTCCTGATCGACGAAGCGCGTACACCGCTCATCATCTCCGGTCCCGCCTCGGGCGATCTCGAATGGTACGGGCGCATGGCGCAGGTGGTCAAACAACTTCGCCCGGAAGATTACGAGATGGAAGAAAAGAACCGTATGGTCAATCTGACCGAGATCGGGGTCAGCCGGGTGGAATCCATCCTGGGCTTGCAACTCATCGACCCCGAACGCCCCGAAGATGTCACCCCGGAGCAGGCGCGTCTGATGGGTTATCTGCAACAGGCGCTGCGCGCGCAATATCTCTTTCAACGCAACAAGGATTATCTCGTGCAGGCGGGCAAGGTCGTCATTGTAGATGAGTTCACGGGGCGTCTCATGCCGGGGCGTCGCTGGAGCGATGGTCTTCATCAAGCTGTTGAAGCGAAGGAGGGCGTCAAGGTCGAGCCGGAGTCGGTCACCTACGCCACCATCACGCTGCAAAACTATTTCCGCTTGTATCAAAAATTGGCGGGCATGACCGGTACCGCGCTGACCGAAGCGGAGGAATTCAACAAGATCTACAAACTGGAGGTCGCGCCGATTTCGCCGAACCTCGAATATCAATCCATCGGCAAGGGTGCGCCTTTGATGGAAGTCAAGGCGAAGGACGAAGAGGGCTACACCTATTCGTATTTTTCGCGCGCAGGTGAAGACGCGCCGTTGTTCTACAAGCGCAAGGATTATCCCGACGTCATCTTCCGCACGGTCGAAGCGAAGTTGCGTGCCATCGTGACGGAGATCGTCCGTTATCACGCGCTGGGTCGTCCGCTGCTGGTCGGTACGACCTCGGTCGAATCGTCGGAGCGGCTCTCGAACCGTCTCAAAGCGGAATCCGTCCGCCGCCTGATGCAGTATGCGCTGGTGCGCGACCAGTACATCCGCGCGAACAATTTGGAGGAAGACGGTCGCCTCATTTCGGACCTCGTGCCGTTCAATGAACCGATAGATAAACTCTCGCCGGATGCGCTGCGGGCGTTCATCAAGCCGCACGGCATGACCAACATCAGCCTCGATGACGATGCCAACCTCAACAATTTGCTTGGCATTCTGAACCTGCCGGAAGGATCAAAAGACCGCCTCAAGAAGATCTTCCAGGGTGGTGTGCCGCATCAGGTCTTGAATGCGCGCAAGCACACGGAAGAGTCGCAGATCATTGCCGGGGCGGGCGCGTTCGGCGCGGTGACGATTGCCACCAACATGGCAGGGCGCGGTGTTGACATCAAACTCGGCGGCGAGCTGGCGGAGGAAGTCATCTCGGCGGTCAATCGCGTGTTGGGTCGGGCGGGCTATAAAGAGCCGTTCAATATGACCCACGAAGAGCGGCGTGCAGCGTTGAAGAAAACCGACCCGTCGAATTTTGGCTTGTACGAAGCCGAAGTGAAAAACTTCCTGGGTTATTTTGATGACATGGAGCGCGTCAAGGAATTGGGCGGTTTGCACGTCATCGGCTCGGAACGCCACGAAGCCCGCCGCATCGACAATCAATTGCGCGGTCGTGCCGCCCGTCAGGGTGACCCTGGCTCGTCGCGTTTCTATCTCTCGCTGCAAGATGACCTGATGCGCCTGTTCGGCGGCGAGCAGGTCAGCGGGTTGATGGAACGCCTCAAAGTGGATGACTCGCTTCCGTTGGAGGTGCGCCTCGTCAGCAGCATCATCGAAGGTTCGCAGACCCGCGTGGAAGGCGCGAACTTCGACGTTCGCAAGCATTTGCTGGAATATGATGATGTGTTGAACAAGCAGCGTCAGCAGATCTACAGCCAGCGAGACCGTATCTTCGTCAAAGAGGATTTGAGCGAGGATGTGGCGGAAATGCTCGAAGCCGAAGTGACCAAACGGGTCGAAGCCGGTCTCGCGGATGAGGAAGGTCCGTGGCGTTTGATCGCCTGGCTCGATCAGGTGCAACCGGCATTTGAATCCAAGAACGGCTTGTTCCCATCCTATGGGTTCAAACTTTTGCTCGATCAGATCGGTTCCGATGTTCGGACTTCGACGTTAGACCTTATTTCCAGGTCCATCGAAGCCGAGTATCAGCATGCCTTGCGCGCCATTGAGAACCTGCTCAACAAAACGGCAGAGTCATTGGAACAGCAGATCTCCGACCGCGAAGATGCGCTGGATGCCTACTTCCAAAGCCTGCGCGACATGGAAGAAACGCCGAAGCCGCAGAAAATGCTGGAGGAGCTCACCGGGCTGGTGCGCCTGCCTTTGAAACTCGTTAACGACATTCAGAAAAAACTGGCAGACGACCCCGAAGAAGCGAAGGAGAGCATTCAGGAACTGGTCGCCAACCAGCTGACCATCCTCAATGCCACGCGTGTCATCGGTGCGATCCAGAATCGCGTCGGCGAACAGATCCAGTGGCAGAGTCCGCTGCCTTCGGATTGGGATGATCTATCGGAGAGTTTGCTGACCACCACCCGTGATGTCTTGGAGAAAAAGCGTGAACGCCTGAACAACCAGATCGCGCGCGACCTCGATATGCTGTTGGAGCGCGAAGACGCTTCCACGCCGGGCGGCAGGCTGCGGCTGTTGATCACGCTGGCGCAAGGCTCCCGTACCGCTTTCGACCAGAAGACCCATAAACAGGTCAGGCAGATCTACACGCGCTTCGCCTATGCGTTTTATGCGGCTCAATTGTTGGAAGGAAAGGAAGCCGAGACCGTTGTGGAAGAGGTGATGGATCACCTTGAGACCGCGGAGGAGGCTTTGCGCGAGACGTGGGGGCAGAGCGAGTATACACGCCTGAACATGAATGCCTCCAAACTGGCGGACTTCGGTCCGGCGGCGCGGATCGCTTTCGGGGAGGAGCGACTCACCGACCCGATATCCGCTCTCGGTGAGTCTGATGCGGTTCTTTTATCCTCTGCCATCGGCAAATATGTTTTGAATGAAGTCCATCGCCAGTTGCTGTTGAGCGCGTTCTCCGAGTTGTGGGTGGAGTACCTGACAAAGGTGGAAGCCTTAAGAGTTTCGATAGGTCTCGAAGCTTACGCCCAACGTGACCCGCTGGTACAATACAAAGGACGCGCGTCTGAAATGTTTGCTCAATTGCTGGAGGATGTGCGCGGATTGGTGATCAGCCGTGCGTTTGCGGCGCGACCGCGACGCGTGGAGATCACGCCTATTGAAACCGCGGATGTATCCAGCGCGCCGCAGGAGACGTCGGTGCAGATCGGCGGCGCATCTGGCAGCAAGAAGAAGAGAAGGCGCCGCTAGCCCTTTGAGGAAGCGTTGTTTTCAGAAGAAACCACCCCCTTGAACAAGTATGTTGCCCTTCCAAAGGTCGAGCTGCATCGTCACTTGGAAGGGTCGTTGCGTTTGGAAACCATGCTGGATATTGCCCGCCAGCACGGGGTGACGGTTCCGGTTTCGATGTTGAATCTCAGCGGTTTGGTGCAGGTGCAGGATCAGGACCCGCTGACGTTCACAAATTTCCTTGAAAAGTTCAAGACGCTGCGTTTGTTCTATAAATCGCCGGATGTGATCCATCGTGTCACTGCTGAAGCGGTGGAGGATGCGGCGAAGGATAATGTGCGCTACCTCGAGTTGCGATTTACGCCCGTGGCGTTGAGCCGCGCAGAGGGTTTTCCGCTGCACGATGTGATGGATTGGGTCATTACCAGTTCGCAAGCGGCGGCGGAAAAATACAGGATCAAGGTCGGTTTGATCGCTTCGGTCAACCGCCATGAAAGCCCCGAACTTGCCGAGCAGGTGGCGTGGCTGGCGGCGGAAAAGATTTCGCGGGGGCTGGTCGGTTTGGATCTGGCAGGGAATGAGGCGGAGTTCAAGTCTGACCCGTTTCACGGTATTTTCAAGGAAGCTGGACAAGCGGGGTTGCATGTTACCATCCATGCCGGCGAGTGGGGACCGGCGCTAAACGTCCGCGATGCGATCGAAAATCTCGGTGCGGAACGGATCGGTCACGGGGTACGAGTGATGGAAGACGAAGCCGTCGTCGCGTTGGCGCGTGACCGAAAAGTTGTGTTCGAGGTCTGCCCGACCAGCAATTTCCAGACCGGCGTGGTTAATGTATTCGAGAACCATCCCCTTCCGCGCATGATCGAAAGCGGCTTGAACGTCACGATCAACACCGACGACCCGAGCATTTCACGCATTACGCTGGCGCATGAATATCAGGATGTGTGTGAAAAGTTGAGCCTGTCGATGGATGCGCTGAAGCGGTCGGTGTTGCTGGCGGCGGAATCCGCGTTCCTGGGCGGGGCGGACAAGCAGGAATTGACTGCATCGCTTAAAGCGGAACTGAAACTTTAACGAACAACCAGATGATACACAGCGTGGAATCCTCTTCCATCCCTGCCGATAAATCAGTATAATTCGGTCTGAATTTCCCAAGTTAATCCCACCACATAGTATTAAGGATATCAAAGGCGCTCCTTTGAGTTCTTGCAGATTGTGGTGTGAGTGTGGCGGTGCATGCCGCTGCGAAAACCCTCATACCAAAGGAGTATCCTATGCAAGATTTTTTTAAGTCCCGTGACGTATTGACCGTGGGCAAGAAACAGTATGCCTACTTCCGGCTCGACGCGCTCGAAAAAGCCGGGCTGACCAAACTCAGCAAACTCCCCTATTCCATTCGGATTGTGCTCGAAGCCGCATTGCGTCAATGCAATGACAAAGAGATCACACAGGCAGATGTGAAGAACATCGCCTCGTGGACTCCCAAAGGCGCCCGCCCGGGCATTCCGTTCCTTCCGGGTCGCGTGGTGATGCAAGACTTCACCGGTGTGCCCGCCGTGGTGGACCTCGCCGCGATGCGCGCCGCCGTGGCTCGTTTGGGTGGCGACCCTAAGAAGATCAATCCGCTCGTGCCGGTTGACCTGGTCATTGACCACTCGGTGCAGGTGGATTTCTTCGCCACTGCCGAAGCGCTCAATCGCAACACCGAAGTCGAATTCCAACGCAACCGCGAACGCTATGAGTTCCTCAAGTGGGGACAAAAAGCCTTCAGCAACTTCCGCGTTGTACCGCCGATGACCGGTATTGTGCATCAAGTCAACTTGGAATATCTTGCCGACACCGTGATGACCAAGGAAGAGAACGGCGAAACCATTGCCTTCCCCGATACGCTCGTCGGCACCGACTCGCACACCACCATGATCAATGGTTTAGGCGTTGTGGGCTGGGGCGTTGGCGGTATCGAAGCCGAAGCCGTCATGCTCGGTCAGCCGATGGACATGCTGCTACCCGATGTGATCGGTTTCAAACTCTACGGCAAACTCAAAGAAGGCGTGACCGCCACCGATCTCGTGCTGACCGTCACGCAGATGCTGCGCAAGAAGGGCGTCGTCGATAAGTTCGTCGAGTTCTTTGGCGAAGGTCTCAATAACATGTCGCTGACCGACCGTGCCACCATCGCGAACATGGCTCCCGAATACGGCGCTACCATGGGCTACTTCCCTGTGGATGAAGAGACGCTTCGCTACATGCGATTGACGGGTCGCTCCGAAGAAGTCTTGGCTCGCACTGAAGCCTATCTCCGCGCTCAGGGACTCTTCCGCGAAGCCAACAGCCCCGAACCTGAATTCACCGACACGCTCGAACTTGATTTGGGATCTGTTGTCCCATCCCTGGCTGGACCCAAACGCCCGCAGGACCGCGTCGCGCTTACGGATATGAAGGATACATTCCGAAAAGCCTTAACCGCCCCGGTTAAAGAGCGCGGCTTCGAACTGTCACAAGAAGCCCTCACCAAAGAAGCCACTTTCGGCACCAACGGCGGCTCCACCCAGATGAAGCATGGCGCCGTTGTCATCGCTGCCATCACTTCCTGCACTAACACCAGCAATCCGTCCGTGCTCGTCGCGGCGGGACTTGTCGCCAAGAAAGCCGTGGAAAAAGGCTTGAACGTCAAGCCGTATGTGAAGACCTCTCTCGCTCCCGGCTCGCGTGTTGTGACCGAGTATCTCAAGAAGGCTGGTCTGATCGACCCGCTTTCCAAGCTTGGCTTCAACGTGATTGCTTATGGTTGTACGACTTGTATCGGGAACTCAGGTCCTTTGCCCGGTGAAGTTGCCAAGGCTGTGACTGGGTCTGACCTTGTCGCATCAGCTGTTATTTCCGGCAACCGCAACTTCGAAGGACGCGTGCATCCGCTCGTCAAGGCGAACTTCCTTGCGTCGCCTCCGTTAGTCGTGGCATATGCCCTCGCCGGCACCGTGGATATTGACCTGAACAACGAACCGCTTGGCGTGGGTTCCGATGGCAAAGAAGTCTATCTCAAGGACTTGTGGCCCACCCAGAAGGAAATTCAGGAATCGGTGGCGAAATACGTCACCGCCGACATGTTCTCCGAAAAGTATTCCGATGTCTTCTCCGGCTCGGACATGTGGCAGAACATCAGCGTCAAGGAAGGTGACCTGTTCGAGTGGAGCGAAGAATCCACCTACATTCACCACCCGCCTTACTTCCAGACTCTCTCGCTCGATGTGCCGACCATTCAACCGATCAAGAATGCGCGTGTACTCGGCGTGTTCGGTGACTCCATCACCACCGACCACATTTCTCCTGCCGGTAACATCGCCGCGGACTCTCCTGCTGGCAAGTTCTTGCAGGAACGCGGTGTGCAGCCCAAAGATTTCAATCAATACGGCACTCGTCGTGGTAATGACCTTGTGATGGCGCGCGGTACGTTTGCGAACATCCGCCTCAAGAACATCATGGTCGCACCCAAGGAAGGCAATTGGACCAAACACCAGCCCTCCGGCGAAGTGATGTCCATCTTTGATGCGGCGATGAAGTACCAGAGCGAAGGCGTGCCGAGCATCGTCCTCGCGGGCAAGGAATACGGCACCGGCTCGAGCCGCGACTGGGCGGCGAAAGGTCCCATGCTGCAGGGCGTCAAGGCGGTCATCGCCGAATCGTTCGAGCGCATCCACCGCTCTAACCTCGTGGGCATGGGTGTGCTTCCGCTACGCTTTGCTGAAGGTCAGAATGCCGAGTCACTCGGGCTTGACGGCAGCGAAATCTTCGACATCGAAGGCTTGAATGACAACATCCAGCCCAAGGGTGAGTTGACCGTCAAAGCGAAGAAAGCCGACGGCAAGGTGATCGAGTTCAAAGTCACCGCGCTCTTGAACACCGATGTGGAAGTGAACTACTACCGCAACGGCGGCATCCTTCACACCGTGCTGAGAAATTTGGTGAAGTAAGTTGTAAGGAAAGATAAATACTAAAAAGCGGCTGCCAACTTGGCGGTCGCTTTTTGATTCATACCAATCCCTGCTTCCTTGCAATATCCGCTGCTTGGGTGCGGTTCTCTGCCTGAAGTTTGGCGAGGATGTTTGAAACGTGGTTCTTCACGGTGCCTTCGGTGATGAACAGTTTCTCAGCCATGTCTTTGTTGGATGCACCCTGCGCGAGCAGGACCAACACTTCGCGCTCACGCTCAGAGAGCGATTCGATTGTGGTGGTTGTCGGTCGCATCATCTCGCGCAGGGCACGCGAGGCGATCTCCGGTTGAATAAATACTTCGCCTTCGTGAACCCGCCGGATCGTTTGGATAAGTTTGTCGGCAGGCGTATCTTTAAGAAGATAGCCCATTGCCCCCGCTCGTACACCCTGGTAGACATAATCGTCACGGTCAAAGGTGGTGAGAATGATGACCTTTGCTTGAGCCCATTCACGGCACAATTTGGCGGTCGCTTCGACGCCGTTGAGCACAGGCATTTGCACATCCATGAGGATGACATCGGGGCGGAGTTCAAGCGCCATGCGGACACCGTTTTCACCATCTCCCGCTTCACCGACTACGTGCAAACCTGGTTCGAGATCAAGGATCGTTTTCAGCCCCTGACGCATCAGAGTCTGGTCTTCGACGAGTAGGATATTGATAAGGTTAGGCATGGGTTGAGAAAAATCTTCTAAAGGATGGGCAGTTTCACGTCGACGCGTGAGCCGTTGCTGTTGCCAGTTAATGTCAATGTGCCGCCGAGTCCTTCCACGCGTTCGCGCATTCCGCGCAATCCATAATGACCGGGTTGTTTTTCCGCATCAGGCGGCAAACCGCGCCCATCGTCTTGGATGGAAAGGAGCGCGGCATTGGATGTGATGTTGAGTTGAAGTTGGACGGAGTGCGCGGCGGCATGGCGTTCAATGTTCGCCAGCGCCTCCTGTGCGACGCGCCAAAGGGTTTCAGCGTGAGCAGGCGAAAGTTGATTCGCATCATCGTGAATATGACAAGCAATGGCAAGGTGCGCACGTTGCCCCGCATCCACGCTCAAGGCTTGCAGTGCGTCACTCAAGCGCCGTTCGCCCAAGCCGGGGGTGCGCAACCCCGCGAGGGAACGGCGCAGATCGTCCATGCTCGTGCGCGTCAGGGTTTTGAGTTCGTCCACTTGCGCGGAGGCACGCTCGGGGTCCACTTTGTAGAGGCGTTGTATCGCTTCCAATTGAACGGACAATGCAACCAGTGCATGACCAAGACTATCGTGCAGATCCCGGGCGAGCCGCTCGCGTTCCTGGAGAGTCGCCAGTTCGGTGTCGCGTTGATGGGCGATCTCCAATTCCTTTTGCGCGGATTCCAATTTGGTGATGAGTTTCGCGCGCTCGCGGCTGGTACGGATGATATTGTAGATGAACAGATATAGCGCAATTCCCGTCAGCCATTGGAACGTAAATCCAATCACGGCGCCAAGCGGGATCTGCCTGAGGTTCCAATCTGAAGTGATCAGGGCGATCAGAAACGTGACAATGGCTGTTCCAGGTATGACTGCCTGAAGCGGAAGCAATCCAAACATTTGTCCAAAGTAGGTGAAACCCAGCCACCATGTAAATGGATCGAGCCAACATGCCAACCCCCACATACAAACTCCACCGACGAAATACAAAATAAGATTTCGGCGTGAAATGGGCCAGCCACCACGCGTGATACAGAAGAAATATAACAACCCTTGCCCAATAGACAATGTTGCAACCGTCCACTCGCGCCAGGTTAGTTCATTTGCATTGGCAATGAGAACCGCAACGGCGGCAAGGCTGAATATCAATAAGGATGCTACATCCCAAAACCTGCCATAGAGTTCAAAGTGTTGGTCAGATATTGGGAGTTCACTGTTGGATAAGTGAGTTGGGCGAGTTTCTGCCATATCAAAAGTGTACTCTGGAAGAGGGAAAGTGGAAAGTAATTACGGCTCAACGTCCCGCAAGTTGGAAAACCTGCGGGACGTTACAAACTTACGCCTTCGGCTCCCAGCGGAACAATTTTGCGGCGATAAAGGTCGCGCCGATGCCATAGACGGCAAGCAGGAGCAAGTGCGTCACCCAGTTGGGATCGAGCGTGGCTTCCAGCAAGGCAGAACGGACGAGTTGCACTACAGGGTAGGCAGGCAGATACGGCACTACACTTCGCAGCCAGTTCGGCAGCATATCAAGAGGAAAGACCATGTCACTGATAAACATGAGCGAAGAATAGATGGTCATCCCAACCGCTGTCGCTGTGCCGGCTTTTGCCGCGACTCCACTGATAATGCCGCCCAGAGCCATGAACGCCAGCAGTCCAGCCAGGATCATCGGATACGCCAGCGCGAGACTCAGCGCACTGACAGGAACGTTATAGAGCAGAACACCGGCGATGATGATCAGCGTGCTTTGCAAAATGCCGATCAGGAGGTTGACAAGGAGATACGAGCCGATCAATTGCCCGGCAGGAAGAGGCGAGGCTTGCATCCGGCGCAGGACACTCTTTTCACGCATCTCAAGCATCATGTTGGAACTGCCGACCAGCCCGAAACTCAAAGCATTCAACACGATGACGCCGGGGGTCATATAATCCATGTACTGACTCATCACGACCCCGTAGATGAGCATCAACAGAGCTGGGAAGGCGAAATTCCAGAATAATACAAAGCCGTTTCGCAAGTGCATGAGGAATATGGCTTTGGTGAGGATCAAAAATCTTTTCATTAGGTTTTTCCTTTTCGAGTACTAATAAATTAATTGGATTCAGACAGCGCGCGCCCGGTCAATTTCAGAAAGACATCTTCCAGGTTGGGTTGGCGCAGCATTACGTCGCGGACAGATCGCCCGGCGGAGGAGGCTAATTCATGGAGGGCGCTCAAAGTCAGTTCGGGTTTGGCAGTTTCCATTTCCAGGTGCTGACCGGTGTAACGTGCATGGCTGACGCTGGGCAATGCCCGTACTTGATCCAGTGGCAATTCGACGGTCGCCTTCAGCATCGAATTCAATTGCAGATTAGCGATCAGAGCGCTTGGGCTGTCACAGGCTACGATCTCGCCGCGATCAATGATGGCGATGCGGCCGCAGAGTGCCTCGGCTTCCTCCATCGCGTGGGTGGTGAGGACAATGGTGCGCCCCTCATCGTGCAACTGGCGGACGATGTCCCAGACGGCGCGGCGGGCATGCGGGTCGAGCGCGGAGGTGGGTTCATCGAGCAGAACGATTTGCGGGTCGTTGGCAATCGCAACCGCCAGTGCCAGGCGTTGTTGCTGTCCGCCGGAGAGGCGGCGCGCCAGGGTATTCCGTTTTTCGACCAGGTCAAAGCGTGCCAGGAGTTTGTCGATTTGCCCGGAGGTGAGATACACCTCATAGAGCGCGGCATAGACTTCGACCAGCTCGGACACAGTCATATCGTCCATCAAGGCGGTCTTTTGCAGTTGGATGCCCAGCTGGCGTTTCGTCGCGGTTGAGTCAGCCTGGACGTTAATTCCGCCAATGTGAACGATGCCATCTTGGGGTTTATGCAATCCTTCCACAACGGCGAGCAGGGTTGTCTTGCCCGCGCCGTTGGGACCGAGCAAGCCAAAGATTTCACCTTTTTCCACTTTCAGGTTCACACCTTTAAGCGCCTGAACGGAACCATAGACGGCTGTCAAACTTTGTACGTCAATAATCGATTTAGACATTTTATAAAACTCCTTTTTGATAAGGGGATAATACGACAAAGCCAGACCAAACCCCAGTCTCCAACGCAGGATTAGGAATATGTCGAAAGTCATGGTGTGGAATATGCAGGATGACAACGAAGGAATTCAACAAAGAACGAGATGGGTACTGAACCGATCTCGTTCTTTTTCGCTAAAAGGAGTCAAAGAGCCAGGCGATTTACACCAGAACTTGAATCTTCTCAAAAAACAAATTGGGTCTCTTGCATAGGTAATTTGGAATCCTGAAGTGCTGCTTCAGGTGGAGTTTCCAAAAGTAGAACTTTCGGAGTCCTTTTCAATTTTTGAGACCTTCACAAGTGGTCTATTCTGCAAACGCTGAGAAGCCTCTTAAAGTAATTGGTAAAAGGTGATTAAAAAAAGACGTCCAAGTTTCATAAACCCGGACATCTGTGTTCTAGATTAGAGATGATCAAATATTACTTTGCCCGCATGCGGTTGTTGCGTGCGTTGTGTTCCACCTCTGCCAACCCCAAGGATTCCATCAACGGCGGAATGTACATACCAAAGCGGCCGCGAAAGCCTTTCTTCAACCCATACCAGCCGCCGATCGGGTTTTGAGGCGAGCGTGCCCAATATTCCACAGTACCTTCCGCGGCTTCCTGTTTTTCATCCTTGCTGCCCAGTTCCATCCAATCGCCGTGTTCTTTCAACATGGCATGCAGGTCTCTTAAACAGCGATAGTCATAGTGCAGTACGGTTGTGCCGACCACACATACGATGATCTCGCGCCCGTCTTTTTCATCAATGTACATTTCATAGTCTGAGGTCTGCGGCGGAGTCTTTAACTTCCATGGGTTGTCTTTCGTTCGTTTTTCCATGGCTGCCTCCCTTAATTTTTGGAACGTTGAATAGTCTCGGCTTCCTTCTTGAGGTCTGCTGCAAATTTCTCAAAAGACTCATCAAAGGAGGGGATCATACTGGCAAACAAAGGGAAAAGAGGACCGTCGATCTTTTCAGACATTGTGAACTGGGTGCCCTTCCCGGCTTTTTCCAAGATGTACACACGGCTTCCCATCGGGTCGCCCCACACCAGGCGCTGGTTTGGCACGAATTCCTTGATTTTCAACTTAAAGGTACGTTTCTCGTCCAGGGTGGATCTCAATTCAATGATTTCGCCGCTTTGGATCCTACCTGAGATGGAGATCACGGTCGAATTCCAACGGGGAAAATCGGTTGCGTTCGTAAGTAATGCCCAGATGATGGAAGCATCTGCCTCGATGTTCACACTCACGCCAGTTTCACGACTAAAGGCTGCCTTTCTAGTTACTGCTTTTCCGTTCGGTCCTGTTATCATTGTTAATCTCCTTTTCCTTATTTAGACGAACGGACGAAGAAAAACGATAGGATTTCACCCGATTTCTCCTAGGTGCTTTTCCATGACCTTGCGATTGTGTTCCAAATGGTGCAACTGTAATTCCGCTGCGCCAGAGTCAAATGGATCAATCTCCTGAAGGATTTTCATGCGCAGGTTGAATAATTCTTCCTTGTTTTTATCCTCTGCATCACGCACCATCTCCAGTTTGACCAGTTCCTCTTGCGCTTTTTGTTTCGGGTTGAAAATGCCGTTCAATTCTGTGCATTGATGGCAGATACCCTGCTTGTTGATCAGGGCACAACGATGGTCGAAGACTTCGATCATCCGTCCACGACTGATGTGTAGATAGTATTTCACCATTGCCTCGCTTTGCCCCATAATGACGGCGACCTCCTGCACTTTGAAACCATAGACTTCTTTAAGCAGCAGGGCAACTTGTTGTTCAAGCGGCAGGGATTTGGAAACGCAGGTAAAGCAAAGCGCTATATGTTCTTTGATCTCGAAATTCCCCTGTGTAGAGGTTTTCCGGATGTGCATGGCTTCTGCAAAAAAGTCATGATCGCTCAGCGCAGCATCTTTGCAAATATCGGTCACATTTTCAGGCCATCGTTTTTTAGCGCGTAGCAGGTCTCTGGCGAGGTTGGATGCTATGCTAAAGACCCATGTCTTCAGCGTTGACTCACCACGAAACGAGCCGATCTTTTCATGGGATTTCAGGTAGGTCTCTTGAATAATGTCTTCAGCATCCTGAATGCTGGCGGTCAGGCGCAGGAGGTACGATTTCAATTCTGCTTGGAACTCTGTAAATTGATTTGTCAGATCATCTATGGTCATCGGTTGTCCTTATTAAGAAATGCTTGTTATCATTATAAATAATCTCCCCTTAAAATTGTTTTTTTGTTAACATGGTGTTGTGCCTGAGGATGGGTACTTATGTCCTGGGGCTTTTTCTTTTGGGTAAATCTATAATATGAGAATGGAACCTTCACCCCGCTTCCCCGACTTCCCGGTTCTTTCCACCTCGCGCCTGATTCTGCGTGACCTAAATTCTTCCGACCTCGACGATCTGTACGAGTACGCCTCTGACCCGGAGATCGACCAATACACCCCATGGGATCGCTATCAGTCTTTGGATGAGGCACGCGAGGATTTGAGTGGTTACATCGCCCGCTACGAGCAGGGACATTTCCGCGCGTGGGGCATCGAACATCGCGCCGACAAAAAGTTGATCGGCATCACCAACTTCGGCTTCATTTCCAAGGAAGACCGCCGCGCCGAGATGGGATATACCATTGCGCGCAAATACTGGGGACAGGGACTCGCCACCGAAGCGGCTACAGCGTTGATAAGGTATGGGTTCGGGACTCTGAATCTGGTTCGGATTGAGGCGGTGGTCCTTCCTGAAAATAAAGCATCATCCAAGGTCCTCATCAAATCTGGAATGCAGTTCGAGGGTCTGTTGCGAAAGTATCAAGTATGGAAGGGTGTACCCAGCGATCTGGAAATGTACGCCATTGTGAGACATTAAAGAGGCTGACATTATCGTCAGCCTCTTATGCCTGAGATATTCCTATCCCTTGTTGCGGTTGACCACCAAGCCGGAGGCGATGACCGAGAAGAGAAGGGCGATCACCAGCACCAGAATGCCTTGGATCCACATGCCCAGATAGACGGTGATCAAGCCCAGGATGACGACGACCGCGAGAAAGGAGAGCTGGCGTGCGAGGTCCGCGCCGCTTCGCTCCTCGTCCTTAACCTGACTCAAACCATACAAACCGGCTCCCATCCCAAGCAGACTGAACAGCACCATCGCCCAGGCGATGACCGCGCCTCTTCCGGGCAGGTCAACGATGAAGACGCCGCAGGTGTTCTCCCGGTCTGGCACCGGGTACGAAGCATAGACCAGCACCTTCGCAAAGATGAAGCGTTTCAAGTCCACATTTTCAGGACCGATCTCCCATTCCTTGACGGTGCTTTCTCCAGCCTGCAGCTCGACATAATCCGAATACAGGAATGCCATGGCAGGGGAACTGATTTCCATGCGGATCGCAGGAGAAAGTTTGCGGTCGGTGGGGTTGGTCACTTTCAAAGTGATGGTGTTGACTTCATCACGGGTCATCAGAACGGGGCAGCTCAAGCCTCTCAAGCCTGACCCGGCTCGACGGGCAAATCCATAATAGGCGGCTTCGAGGTCTGCCCAGGTGGAGAGGACAATCAACGTCAACCCACAGACGACGCCGAATACAAATAACGAGAGAAAGAAATTGTATCGAAATGTATTGTTTTCCATGTATGTTTTCCAATAGATTGTATAAATTTTATCCTCTCTTGGAGATTTTGCCACCGTAGGCTGGAACTGTTTTTGCAGGATTCAGATGAAACAAGAAGGAAGCGCAGAGGGAATTTCCCTCTGCGCTTCCTTGGTTTCTGGGGCGGGATGCTATCAGATTGCGAATCAACCGCCGGGTGTGATCGAGCCGATGGCGAGGAACGCGAAGATCATCACATCCTGTAAAAAGTGGATGAACCATGCCCACCACAATCCGCGCGTCTCCAACATGGATTTTCCCAGCAGCCAGCCGAGGAATCCCGCCATGAGCACGCCAATGATCCCGTACGGCACGCCGTAATAATGACCCAGCCCAAAGTATGCAGCCATCAGCCAAAGAGATTGATGGCTGCCCAATGGTTCCTCCAAGACCGCGAGGAAGGAAGCTTTATAGGTCATTTCTTCGTTGAAAGCATTCAAGGCTGCCGCAAGCAGGATTGCGGGCAGGAATGGCATCGCTTTTATTGCAATATCCAGCGGCGGGCGACCTGCCAGCACAAGGAAGGTCAGCGTGCCAAGGCTGATGAAAATGGCAAGCACCCAGCCCGTCTTGTTCCAACGTTCGCCTTCCTTGATGCCGAGCCATTTCACAGGTTCAAGCCGCGCGCTTGTATCTCCTTTGGCGAGGAAGAAAGATTCGCGTCTCTTCTTCAAAATAAACAATACGCCGATCATGACAAGCGTGACCATTAATCTCAGCGACTGTTCCGCCAGCATGAAGATATTAAATGAGGGGTTTTTCAGCCATGCCTGATAGAAAGGCAGCTGGTCTATTTTTGTAAATACGAACCATTCCGCGCCTGCAAGCAGGAGGAATAAAATGAAGAAAGGACGCAGCGGACGAACAGCGCTCCATGCATAGGTCAGCGCAAGACCGATGAGTAATACGATGGCAGCCATTCCAGAACGCAAATCCCCGGATACAGGCTGGTGAAAGACCTCCTGCAGCACGATCATGGGAATGGTGGATGCCAAAAGAAGAAATACCCAGGCGGTATAAATGACCGTCTTTTTACTTGAATCTGATGGTTGTTGCATTTTCGCTCCTTGAACCCACTTTTTCATTCTAGCACTCCCTCATTCTAAATACAATTTCCTCCTCATAGAATCGGGTATACTTCGCTCGCTACTATGACAGACCATATCCGAAACTTCTGTATCATCGCCCATGTCGACCACGGCAAATCCACGCTGGCAGACCGTCTCCTGCAATTGACCGGGACCGTCTCGGAGCGTGACATGACCGAGCAGGCGCTCGACTCGATGGACCTTGAACGCGAAAAAGGCGTCACCATCAAGGCGTCGGCTGTGCGCATGAACTACACGGCGAAAGACAACCAACAATACGAATTAAACCTGATCGATACGCCCGGTCATGTGGACTTCGGCTACGAGGTCAGCCGCGCGCTCAAAGCCTGCGAAGGCGCGATTTTGGTGGTGGATGCCACGCAGGGCATTGAAGCGCAGACACTTGCAAACCTCTACCAGGCGCTCGAAGCGGACCTCGAAATTGTCCCCGTTATCAATAAAATTGACCTCCCCTCTGCCCGTCCCGACGAGGTGGCTGAAGATGTCGGCTCGCTGCTCGGGGTCGATCCCGATGCGGTTTTGCGCGTTTCCGCCAAGGAAGGCGTCAACGTGGAGGCGATCCTCGAAGCCATCGTGAAACGCGTTCCCGCCCCTAAAGATGCGGACGAAGCGCCCTTGCGCGCGCTCGTCTTCGACGCACATTACGATTCTTATAAAGGCGTTGTCGCTTATATCCGCGTGTTCGAAGGCATGATCAAATCGAACGATACGCTGCGCATGTTCTCCACCAATACCGACCTGCGTCCGGTGGAGATCGGTATTTTTGCGCCGGGTATGAAACCCGTGGATCGCATCGGTTCCGGCGAAGTTGGGTATGTTGCCACTGGATTCAAAACCGTCCACGAGTGCCGCGTCGGTGACACAATGACGCTTGCCTCGGCTCCCGCAGCCGAGCCTCTGCCTGGGTACTTCCTGCCCAAGCCGATGGTCTTCGCAGGCATCTATCCCGTCGAAGCGGACGACTACACCGAGTTGCGTGAAGCGTTGGAAAAACTGCAACTCAACGATGCATCATTGACCTATCAACCTGAGACCTCGCAAGCCTTGGGCTTTGGCTTCCGTGCCGGGTTCCTTGGCTTGTTCCACATGGAGATCATTCAGGAACGCATCGAACGCGAATATCTGCTTGATGTGCTTTTCACCGCCCCCTCGGTGGAATACGAAGTGCTGACAAACACGAACGAAGTCGTCAAAGTGGATTCGCCTGCCGAATTACCCGACCCGGGCAAGATCGTCGAAGTCCGCGAACCGTGGATGAACATCGAGATCATCACGCCCACCGATTACTACGGTCCCATCATGGATTTGGTGACCAAGCGGCGCGGCATCTTCAAACAGCAGGAGCACCCCGCCCCGCACCGCGTCCAGTTGGATTTTGAGATTCCACTTTCCGAGATCATCGTGGACTTTTTCGACCACCTCAAGTCGCGCACCAAAGGCTACGCCTCGCTGGATTATCAATTCCTCGAATACCGCCCGGATAAACTGCAAAAACTGGAGATCCTTGTCAATGGCGACACCGTCGATGCGCTGGCAGCCATCGTCCATGAGAAGGATGCGTATCACAAAGGTCAGCGCCTCATCACCAAACTCAAGGATCTGATTCCCCGCCAGTTGTACGATGTCGCCATCCAAGCCGCTTCCGGCGGACGGGTCATCAGCCGCGCCAACGTCAAAGCCACGCGCAAGGACGTGCTTGCCAAGTGTTACGGCGGCGACATCTCGCGCAAGAAGAAACTGCTCGAAAAACAAAAGCGCGGCAAGAAGCGTTTGAAGATGGTGGGAAATGTGGAAATTCCACAGGATGCCTTCATGGCGGTCCTGAAATTGGAAGACGAATAGCGTATTCACCACAGAAGACACGGAGATCGCCGAGAAAGACAAGAGGCTTCTGTGTGTTCTGTGGTCTCCGTGGTGAAACTATGAAAGATATTAAACGAATCCTCCCTGGCGCGTTGGTCAGCATCATTCTCATTGCCGCCATTCTATATTTTGTGGATTTCCAAACCATGTGGAATTCCATCAAAAACGCCAATTACGCGATCCTGGCGGGGTCGGCTGTTTTCTCCTTCGTGTGGATGATGATTCGCGCAAAGGTCTGGCAGACGCTGATGCGCGACAAGCCCAGGTATGTGGATGTGCTCTTCGCCACCAGCGAAGGCTATTTGTTGAATAACTTTCTCCCTTTCCGCCTCGGGGAACTGGGACGTGCCTTTCTCCTCAGCCGCAAGTCAGGTTTGGCGTTCAGCGAAATTCTGCCGACCATCGTCATCGAGCGCGTGGTGGATTTGGTCTTTTCCGCCGCGCTCTTGCTGATGGGTTTGACCTATGTGACCGAGTCGCAAGGCTCGGAACGTATCGGGTACATCATTGGCGGGGTGATGATCGTGGGGTTGGCGATGATGTATGTACTCGCTCGAAACCGTCAGTGGGCGTTGGGTGCGTTCCATAAACTCAGCGCGCGATGGACGCCCCTGCAACGATTTGGCGGTAGTTTCCTCGAATCCTTCCTGAACGGGCTTGCGGTGATCACAGATGGCTGGTTGTTTCTGCGTTTCCTGTTCCTGATGGCGCTCAACTGGTTCGTGGCGTTGGTGGCATATTACATTATTACGCTGGCGTTCTTCCCGCAGGCGGAATTCCATTGGATGTTGTTTGTGCTTGGCGCGGCGGCGTTCGGCGGCGCGATTCCCGCCCTGCCTGGCGCAGTGGGAACGTTCGAAGGCGCGGTCAGCGCGTCACTGGCGCTCTTCACCGGCGACCAGTCCACATCGCTGGCGGTAGCCCTAACGGCACGCTTGTATAATTACCTCAACAGTGGTGTACTTGGTACCATCGGCTTGATGCGCGAAGGGCAGACCCTTTCGGGCGTCTACCGTCAACTTATGAATTTAAGGAACAAGGAACAAACAGAAACATCGGAGAGTTGAATTGGATACAAAAAAACACTATCTTGTCACAGGCGGCGCCGGGTTTATCGGTTCCAACTACGTCCATCGCCTGCTTGCACGTGGGGAGAAGGTCACCATCTACGATAACCTGTCGCGTACCAAACGAAATATCGAGTGGCTGAAGAATGAGTTCGGGGAAAACGCCTTCGACCTGATCGTTGCGGATGTGCGCGACGCTGACAGAATAACAGAAGCAGCCAAAACGTCTGATGTGATCGCGCATCTGGCGGGACAGGTGGCGGTCACTACATCGGTCACGAATCCACGCGATGATTTTGAATCCAATGCGCTCGGTACGTTCAACGTCATGGAAGCGGCGCGTTTATCGGGACGCAATCCCATTGTTATTTATGCATCCACCAACAAAGTGTATGGCGGCATGGAAGAGGTGGAACTGTTCGAGGAGCCGACGCGCTGGCGCTACAAGGATCTGGTGAATGGCTGTCCTGAAACGCAGCCGCTCGATTTCCACTCGCCGTATGGCTGTTCGAAAGGCACGGGCGACCAATACGTCCGCGATTACGCGCGCATTTACAACCTGCCGACCGTGGTCTTTCGCCAGTCGTGCATTTATGGTCCGCGCCAGTTTGGCATCGAAGATCAGGGCTGGGTGGCATGGTTCATCATTGCTGCTGTCATGGGACGCCCCATGACCATCTACGGCGACGGCAAACAAGTGCGCGACATTTTGCACGTGAACGATCTGATCAATGCCTATGATCTGGCTGTCGAAAAAATTGACATTGCCAAAGGTCAGGTCTACAACCTCGGCGGCGGACCGGTGAACGTGATGTCCATTTGGGCAGAGTTCGCCCCCAAACTCGAAAAGATGCTCGGCAAGACGTTGAATCCCGCGCGCGGCGATTGGCGTCCCGGCGACCAGCGCGTGTTCTATGCCGATGTATCCAAAGCTAAAAAGGAACTTGGCTGGGAACCAAAAGTCGGCGTAGACGAAGGGGTGCAGATGTTGTTTGATTGGGTCAACGCGAACAAGGCGTTGTTCTAAACCGGGTGCATCATGCAGGAATATTTTTCGACGCTGGCTGAGAATTTCGCCAACTCGGCTCCCAATATCCTGACTGCGATCCTGATCGTTGTCGTCAGCGCCTACGCGGGCATCGGGTTGAGCCGCTTTCTGAAACGCGTGTTGAAAAAGCAGGATGCCGAGCCGGGCGTATCGCACCTGCTTTCCCAGATCCTCAAGTGGACGATCATCTCTCTGGGCGTGATCGCCGCCCTCCAGCGCTTTTTCGATGTCACCGCCTTTTTGACAGGCTTGGGCATCCTTGGCTTCACGGTGGGGTTTGCGCTGCAAAACATCATGCAGAACTTCGTGTCTGGTGTGATCTTGCTGGTGCAGCAGCCGTTCAAAGTCGGACAGGTGGTCAATATCGCCGGGTTCGATGGAACCGTCCTAAAAATCGGTTTGCGCACCACCGAGATGAAAACGCTCGATGGTCGCATCGTCTTCCTTCCCAATGGCGACGTGCTTGCGCAGCCCATCATCAACTACACCCGCGCCGACATGCGCCGCATCGAACTGTCCATTGGCGTGGCATACGACTCAGACTCGGATGTCGTCCGTACGATCATTTTGGATGAGATCAAACAAGTAAAGGGTTACCTGGAGACTCCCGAACCGCTGGTCTTCTTTCACACCTTTGGCGCTTCCTCCATGGATCTGACCGTTTTCTTCTGGGCAGATACGGCGCTCGTGTCGCCGCTTGTTGCAAAAGACGAAGCCCTGACGCGCATTCGTCAAGCCTTCGCGCAGGCGCACATCGAAATCCCGTATCCGGTGCAGGTGCAATACTATCGGACGCCGGGAAAAAAGACCACCAAACGAAAGACGAAATGAAAATACTCACCGTCCTGACCTACTATCGTCCGCACACCAGCGGGTTGACCATCTACGCCGAACGGCTGGCGCAAGCCTTTGCCAAACGCGGGCACGAAGTCACTGTCATGACCACGCAGTACGACCCATCGCTTCCATTGAAAGAAGAGATGGATGGCGTGAAGATCGTGCGCGTGCCGGTCATTGCGCGAGTGAGCAAGGGTGTGCTTGCGCCCACGTTCGGCCTGATTGCCACCAAACTCGTCTGGGAGCATGATGTCGTTCAGATGCATCTCCCGCAGTTCGACGCGCCCGGTGTTGCATTTCGCGCGCGTCTCTTTGGCAAGCCCGCCGTCCTCACCTATCACTGTGATGTGCAACTCCCGCAGGGATTGTTTAACCGCTTCGTCAACCTCGTGGTGGATTTCCAGAACCACATGGCAGGATTGCTCTCGAATCACATCGTAACCTACACCCAGGATTACGCGGACAATTCGCCCTATCTCTCACGCTACGCCTCAAAGCTGACCCCGATCCTGCCGCCCGTCCAGTTGCCGGATGCAACGCCGGAAGCGATCTCCGCGTTTGCCGAAACGAATCTCATCCGCGAGCGGAATCCCGTCATCGGCATGGCAGCCCGCTTCGCGTCAGAGAAAGGCGTCGAGGTCCTGCTCGATGCGCTGCCCCTCATCCTGAAAAAATATCCGAAGGCACAGGTCTTATTCGCGGGGACCTATCAAAATGTAATGGGCGAACAAGCCTATTCAGATCGGCTCATGCCGCGCATCCATGAATATGAAATTCAGGGGCATTGGAAATTTTTGGGCAATCTCGACCCTGTACAAATGGCGGCGTATTACCCCAGCCTCGATGTCATTACCGTGCCGTCGCTCAATTCGACCGAAGCCTTTGGTTTGGTTCAGATCGAAGCGATGATGAACGGCGTGCCGAGCGTGCCGTCTGCATTGCCGGGTGTGCGCCAGCCGGTGAAGATGCACAACATGGGTGTGGTCTCCGAGATCGGGAATTCCGAAAGCCTTGCCAATGCGATCCTTGAAGTGTTGGATCACCGCCAAAAATATCGCGGCAACCCGGAGTTCATCAAGGAAGTGTATGCTCCCGATTCGGTTGCGCAGGAGTATGAAACTTTGTTCGAGAGTCTGATGAGGAAGAAGTGAACGAGCGTGCATCGAAGGATTTCGTCTTTTTGCAGGTCAGTTCGCTGCCATATTTCCGCGCCCTCTTGCGCGCCGTGGAGTCGGAATATTATCAAGATCTGCCTCTGCCTTCCCCCATCTATGACGTGGGCTGCGGAGACGGTCACTTTGCCTCGTTGACCTTCGACAAGAAACTCGATGTCGGCCTCGACCCGTGGCGTTTTTCAATGAAGGAAGCGAAGAAATATAACGCCTACAAGTCGCTGGTTGAAGCGGACGGGGCGCAAACGCCTTTTCCCTCCAATCACTTCGCCAGCGGTCTCAGCAATTCCGTCCTTGAGCACATCCCGCACATTGACGCGGTCTTGAAGGAAACCGCTCGCGTTTTGAAGCCGGGTGCGCCTTTCTATTTTTGTGTGCCGAATGCAAATCACTTCCGCGAACTTTCGCTTCGGAAAATTTTTGGCAAGCCGTATGAGATGTGGTTCCGAAAAATTCAGCGTGTACATCATTCAGATCACCCTGATGTCTGGGAGCAACGCCTCGACCATGCGGGCTTCAAACTGGAAAAATGGTGGCACTATTTTTCACCGTCCGCGCTGCGTGTACTGGAATGGGGACATTACTTCGGTCTGCCCTCGCTGGTCGCCAAGGCGCTGACCGGCAACTGGATCATCTCGCCTACCAAATGGAACCTTGCACTGACCGAGAAGTACATCCGCAAATATGCATCCACGGAACCCATCGAGAATGGAACGTATACGTTCTATATTGCAAGGAAGAAGTGAAAACGACGAATGAAACTGCCGCGCAAACCGGCAGTTTTTTTATTCGTTTGCCATTGCATTTTCACAACTGTATTTCGGCGGGCATGGATAAAATAGTATAGAATTGTCCTGTTTTGCAGGTCTACACATCTGGTTGAGAGAGTACATGGAACAAGACACGAATCTTCCTCCCGAGCAGGAACCCACCGTTCTCGATCTATTCAAATCCGTCACGAAGGATTGGACTTCGTTCTTTAATTTCATCCGTTCGTCATGGGATGCGAGACGCCGCGAAGAATTCAATCAAACCCTCGTACAGGAGACGGCGCACCCCGTCGCTGTGGAGCAGGTGGTTGAACTTTCCCGCGCTTCCACTTTCCCGTGGCGGGCGATGTTCGCCCTGGTGCTGGCGCTAAGCGGACAGTTTCTGGTCGAGCCGCCCAACCGGCTGGGCATGGTTGCGTTTGCCCTGTATCTGGCAGCGTTCGGGCTGGCGCTTTGGTCTTTCCGTGCCGATGAGTGGCGTTTGCCCGCTCTGCCCGCATTCTGGCAAAGTATCGACCCGTTTACGTTGAAGATCATCCCGCTGCTCCTGGCGGTTGCGTTGGCTGCGGTCGCGTTCGTAGACTTTGGCAATGGATTGTTCTCGTGGCTGAACCTTTTCGTGTGGCTGCTTTCGTTGCTGATGCTGGGGTACAGCCTTTGGATCAAAACGACCAAACTTCCCAAAGATGAAGTCATCGTAGAACCTGTGGCGGAACCTTCCCAGCGCATATGGCAATGGAATGGGGTCACCATTGCGATGACCGAAGAAACCCTCAAAAAAATCCTGTGGGGCGTGCTGGTTGTGGCAGTCTTTGGCGTGGCGGTTTTCTTCCGCTTGCACCAGCTCGATGTGGTGCCCAACGAACCGTTCAGCGACCATGCCGAAAAGATCGTGGATGTGTACGAGATCACGCAGGACCAACCCCGCATCTTCTTTGAACGCAATACCGGGCGCGAAGCCATTCAAATGTATTGGACGCTGTTGGTCCTGAACATCTTCGGCACGGGCTTTTCGTATCTGAGCCTCAAACTTGGGACAGTGCTGCTCGGCATCCTGACGCTTCCCTATGTGTACTGGCTCGGCAGGGAATATGGCAACGCGCGAGTTGCGCTCTTTGCCCTCTTCCTGTTTGGGATCGCCTACTGGCCCAACGTCATTTCGCGCATTGGATTACGCTTTCCGCTTTATCCGCTGTTCCTGGCGCCCACGCTCTATTACCTGACCCGCGGCTTGCGGATGCAAAACCGGAATGACTTTATCCTCGCCGGGATCTTTCTCGGGTTGGGCTTGCACGGGTACAGTCCCTTCCGCATGGTGCCGATCTTTGTGGTCGTTTTGTTTTTCATCTACTTCCTGCACTCCCGGACGAACGAAGACCGCCGACAGACGGTTTGGTGGCTGCTGATCGTGGTGATCGTTTCGCTCTTCGTCTTTTTGCCGCTCCTGCGCTATTGGATGGAGAACCCCACTCATTTTGGGTATCGCGCTCTGACGCGCCTGAGCGACATGGAGACGGCGCTTCCAGGACCCGCCTGGCAGATCTTCCTCTCGAATTTGTACAAAGGCTTGTTGATGTTCAACTGGGATGACGGCGACATCTGGGTGCATTCGGTCACGCATCGCCCCGCCCTGGACCTGGTCACCGCTTCGCTTTTCGCCTTGGGCGTGTTCCTGCTGGTGGTGAGGTACATCCGCCGCAGGGACTGGCGCGATATGCTGCTGCTGGTTTCCATTCCGGTGTTGATCATGCCGTCTGTGCTTTCGCTGGCATTCCCCGGCGAGAATCCGTCGTTGAACCGTACCGGCGCGGCGGCGGTGCCAGTGATCCTCATCGGGGCGGTGGCGCTCGACTGGTTTGTATCCGCTTTCGGGTCGGAGCGGAAGCGGCAATTCATCGGCTATGGGGTGACGCTCGCGCTGCTTGCTTCATCTGCTTACTTTAATTACAACCTCGTCTTTGACCAGTTCCGCGAGTCGTACACGCGCTCCACCTGGAATACATCTGAACTGGCGAAAGTGCTGGGCGATTTCCGCGACAAGCATGGGCAGTTGGATACCGCCTGGATCGTACCGTTCCCGCACTGGGTGGATACGCGCCTGCCGGGTGTCTGGCTGGGAATTCCCAACCGCGATTTCGCGATGTGGCGCGACCAGCTGCCGGGCACGTTGGATTATCCCGCGCCGAAGCTGTTCATGTTCTGGAATTTGGACGCGGAAACTGAGAATGTTCTTAGGGAACTCTACCCGCAGGGGAAGCTCTCCCGCTATACTTCGGCGGTCGAAGGCAAGGATTTCTTCATCTTCACGGTGGAGCCTTAGGTTTTAACGATTTATGAATAGCGAAAAACATTCGTGGTTGTACGACGTTCTGTTTGTTTTTGTCCTGCTCATGGCGGGATATTTGCGAGTCGCCGGGTACGACTGGGGCGAAGGCTATCACCAGCACCCCGATGAATTATTCCTGACGGGCGTGCTCGATAACATGCGCGCGCATGTCTGCGAAGACCCGTCCATTCCGGTGGATTCATGCCTGCCGGAGAACAAGCGCTGGATGACGATCTCGGAATATTTCGACAGTTCCACCTCCACGCTCAGCCCTTACAACCGCGGATATGGTTTCTTCGTCTACGGTAACCTGCCGATGACGCTGACGCGCGTGCTGATGGAAGCGACGGGGAATGACAACATCGGCGCGTCGAAATTTTTTGCAAGGCAGATGTCAGCCACTGCCGATCTATTGACCATCTTCCTGCTGTACCTGATCGTCTCGCATCTGTACGGACGCAAGATCGGTCTGTTCGCCGCAACCTTCTCAGCACTGACAGTGATGCAGATCCAGCAGTCGCATTTCTTTACAACCGACCTGTTCGTCAATCTATTCATGTTCCTCGCGCTTTTGTTTGCAGTGGGGATCGTGGAATGGGGGCGGGAGAAGCTCGGCAACGAAACACACGCAGCGGCTGAAGTGGACCTGGAAACGGGCAAAGAGCCGCAACTCGCAACGCGCAACTCGATTCTCGTGGCGCAAGTTTTCAAATCCCCGCTCTTTTATCTTAGCATCGCTTTCGGTTTTGCGCTGGGCTTGGCGATGGCATCCAAGATCAATGCGGCGGCGATGGCGTTCGTGCTGCCCTTCGCTTTCTTCATCCGCTGGCTGATCTATGACCGACACAAGAAATTGGATTCGGATTACTGGTTGCTGGTTACATCGTTTTTGGTCGTGGGCGGACTTGCCACCATTCTATCCTTCCGCATCTTCCAACCCTATGCTTTCGACGGCTTGGGGTTGAACGAACAATGGGTAAAGAACATTGCCGAGCAGCGCGCGCAGGCTTCCGGCGCAGCAGACCTGCCGTGGAATCTGCAATGGATCCGCCGCTCACACCTGTATTCCTTTGAAAACCTGACGATCTGGGGGCTGGGGCTTCCGCTTGGCATCCTCGCCTGGGCGGGCTTCCTGCTGATGGGTTGGCGCATCCTCAAAGGCGAATATCGTCACCTGCTGCTCTGGGGCTGGGCGGCGTTCTACTTCCTGTGGCAGTCGCTGCAATTCAACCCCACCATGCGCTACCAGCTGCCGGTCTATCCGCTGCTGGCAATGATGGCGGCGTGGTTGATCTTTGAATTCAGAACTCAAAGACCAAAACTCAGAATTTTCAATTACGTCGTACCCATCTTTGGCGCGATCGTGCTTGCTCTCACCGCTGCCTGGGCATTTGCCTTCCAAAGCATCTACCTGCGTGATGAACCCCGCATCGCCGCTTCGCGCTGGATGTTCGAGAACATCCCGTCCGCGGTCAACCTTTCCATTCAAACCGAAAACGGCTCATTTAACCAGCCGTTGTCCATTTCCAGCGGGGTGGTGATTCCGGCAGGCTCGCCCTACACATTGATGTTTACCCCCAACCGCGAAGGGGTGTTGAGCGAAGTGACGTTTGGATTTGTGCGCGATTCGATTGGGACCCCCGCCCCGGTCAATGTGATACTCCAATCCGCTTCACAACCAGACCTGATCCTGGCGCGTGCTTCCACCATGCTGGATACCACACGGACAGCGGATCCGCGCGGCGTGCCCATGACCTTCACGCTGGATTCAGTCGTGCCGCTGATCGATGGGCAGGTCTATGCCCTAAAGATCGAATCGATGGGCGGCGACTTGTCCATCATCGGTTCTGCCATCGCCAACGAAACGGATTACGACTTCGGTCTGCCCTTCCGTGTGGATGGATATGATCCCTACGGCGGGTTGTACAGCAACGACGACCTGAACCTTCAAGTCTACTGGGCAGACGATGACAACAAGCTCAACCGCTTCGTGGATGTGCTCTCCCGCGCCGATTACATTGCCATTCCCACCAACCATCAGTACGCTCAGATCACGCGTGTGCCAGAGCGCTATCCGCTCACCACGCTGTATTATCGCGAACTGATTGGCTGTCCCGCAGGCGAAGACATCATCCAGTGCTATTACGATGCCCAGCCGGGGATGTATGAAGGCAGTCTCGGGTTCGAACTGGTGAAGGTGTTCGAATCCTATCCAACGTTGGGTCCGATCGTCATCAATGACCAATCTGCGGAAGAAGCCTTCACCTTCTACGATCATCCCAAGGTACTGGTCTTCAAGAAAAGCGAATCATTCGATGCAAACCGAGTCCGCGCGATCTTGAGCACCGTGGACTTGTCGAAGGTTGTGCAGCTCACGCCCAAGGAATTCGACAATTTCAAGAACTTGATGCTGCCTGAGTCGCGTTTGGCGGGTCAGCAGGCGGGCGGTACCTGGTCTGAGCTGTTCAGTTATGACTGGCTGCACAATAAATATCCGGCATTGGGAATGCTGGTCTGGTATCTTTTCATCTTCGTGCTCGGATTGGTCGCATACCCGATCATCCGTTTGGCGTTGCCGGGTATGCGACAGCATGCCTACGCTTTGGGCAGGGTCGGCGGGATTGTCCTGCTGGCATGGCTGGCGTGGATGGGGGGATCGGTCGGCGTGCCGTATACGCGAGTCAGTATCGGCGTGGCATTCGCTTTGATCGCAGTCACAGGCGTCGCCTTGTGGATGAAGCGCAAGGAAGAATTCAAGGATGACTGGAATGAACATCGTCGCTTCTTCGTGCTGGCGGAGATCGTCTTCCTATCCTTCTTCATCATCGACCTGCTCATTCGCCTTGGCAATGCGGATATGTGGCATCCTTCCAAGGGCGGCGAACGCCCGATGGATTTTTCATATTTCAATGCGGTGTTGAAGAGTACCAGCTTCCCGCCCTACGACCCGTGGTATGCGGGCGGATATATCAACTATTACTATTATGGCTTCGTGCTGGCGGGCACGCCGGTGAAGTTGCTTGGTATTGTGCCGTCGATTGCCTATAACTTTATTTTGCCCACCTGGTTCGCATTGGTTGCGACGGGTGCGTTTGCAATTGGATACTCTGTGGTTGAAAGCCGGCGCTTGGATGAGAAACGTCCTGTGCTTTTTGACCTGCGACTCTCTGCCGGTCTAGCTGGTTCGATGTTGACCGTGTTGCTCGGGAATTTGGGGACAATTCAGCTGATCTTCAATGCCATTCAACGCGTGGCGGCGCCGGGCGGGAATATTCCCGCGGATGCAACCCTGATCCAGCGCTGGGGGTGGGTGATTCAGGGATTGGGCAAAATGCTCACTGAAGGGGCAACGCTTCCCATCGGACGTGGAGACTGGTACTGGTTTCCAAGCCGTGTCATTCCGCCGGGACCGGGCAACGAGATCACCGAGTTCCCGTTGTTCACTTTCCTGTATAGCGACCTGCACGCGCACATGCTGGTTATGCCGCTGGCGTTGTTCATCATCGCCTGGGCGCTTTCGTTCGTGCGTTCGCGTGGACAGTTGAGTCGTGGCGAATGGATCGCCGCCCTTGGAATCGGCGGTTTGATGATCGGCGCCTTGAAACCGACTAACACCTGGGACTTGTACACTTATTACCTGCTTTCTGCGATCGCAGTGGCGTACACCCTCGTCCGTTATTTCGATTGGAAGGATTATTTCGGGTTGTCGCCTGCGGTCGGCAAAACCGGGTTGGCGCTCGGCGCGGCAGGGTTGTTGTATATTCTGGGCGCACTGTTCTATCAGCCATTTTCACAGTGGTTCGGGCAGGCGTACAACTCGGTCAATTTTTGGGATGCCTCTCGCACTCCGCTCTCGTCGTATTTCACGCAATGGGGTTTGTTCCTCTTCATTATCACGGCATGGTTGGCATGGGAAACCCGCGAATGGATGGCGGTGACTCCCGTCTCGCATTTGAAGCGTTTACAGCCCTACATCCTCGCCGTTGAAGTTGCCCTGGCGGCGTTCATCGCCTTTTTGGTGTTCTTTGCCTTTGAAGGTGTTCGCATTGGCTTTGTGGCGCTGCCGCTCGCATTTTGGGCTGCAATTCTCCTGGTGCGCCCCGACCTGCCAGACGCGAAACGCTTCATCCTGTTCTTGATCGGCACAGCGCTGACGATCACCATCGCAGTGGAATTGATCGCCCTGGTCGGCGACATTGGGCGTATGAACACCATCTTCAAACTCTATCTTCAGGCGTGGATGATGTTTGCGGTCAGTGCGGCGGCGGCGTTTGGCTGGCTGTTGAATGCCTTTCCGCTTTGGCGAGGGAACTGGCGCGCGGTCTATCAGGGCGGCATCTCCCTCCTGTTGATCGGCGTACTCCTATTTACCCTGACCGCCACCACCGACAAGATCAGCGACCGCATGACAGCGGATGCGCCGCGCACCCTCGATGGCATGACCTTCATGAATCATTCCGAACTCTGGGATGGTCAGACCATGGATTTGAGCCAGGACTATCGCGCCATTCGCTGGATGCAGGATCATATCGAAGGCTCACCTGTGATCGTGGAAGCCAATTGTTCCGAGTATCGTTGGTGTACGCGCTTCACCATTTATACAGGTCTGCCCGGGGTCGTCGGCTGGAATTGGCACCAGCGTCAGCAGCGCGGCATCTTTGCGCCGGAAGTGCAGCGACGTGTGGATTCGGTCAGTGCTTTCTATACCACCACCGACGTGCAATTTGCGCTGAGTTTCCTCAAGCGCTATGATGTCCGTTATATTGTCGTTGGGCAATTGGAACGTAATATTTACCCGGTTATTGAAGGCTTGCCAGACGGGCTGGCAAAGTTCACGCAGTACGAAGGGCAATACTGGCGCACCGTCTATCAAGATGGCGCGACGGTCATTTACGAGGTCATCCAATGATTCTTCACATCACATCCAAACAGGAATGGCTTGAGGCGCAGGCGCGCGGTGAATATGTCGCGCCGAGTTTGGCGAGCGAGGGCTTTATTCACTTTTCGACCGACCAGCAAGTGCTCAAGGTTGCCAATGCCTTCTATCACGGACGGACAGATCTCGTGGTGCTGGTGGTCGATGAAACGCGGCTCAAGCCCGAGGTCAGGTGGGAAGCGCCCGCCGGACCGCCTGTTGAAACCATCTCCGAAGCGGACCTGTTCCCGCATGTCTATGGTCCGCTCAATCTGGATGCGGTTGAATCCGTGCTGGAGTTCCCGCCCGCAGCAGATGGCGGCTGGCGATCCCTGCCGTTATGAATTCGGCGCTTACGATTCGCCCCGCGCTGCAAAGGGATGCCGCATTCGTTGCGGAGATGATCCATCTTTCAATGGGACATCTGGCGGATTATCTGTTCGGTGCAGACCCTGCCTCTGCCCAAACGTTCATTGAGAATCTTGCGCGGCGCAATGCGGGCAGGTTTGGGGCGCGGTTGGCGTTTCTTGCCGAGTCGGCGGGCAGGGGGCTGGGCGCGCTGCTTTCGTTTCAGGGATCGGGCATCGACCGCCTCAACCTGGCGACGTTCCCGCATCTTTTCCCCGCGTTGGGATTCCGCCACGCCTTTGGATTCATGTGGCGTGGAGTGCGTTTGCCCGGCGGCGCGGAAGCCAAAGCGGACGAGTATTACATCAGCAATCTTGGTGTGCATCCCTCTGCACAGGGACAGGGGATCGGGTCTGCCTTGTTGACCTTTGCCGAAAGAACGGCAATGGAATCCGGCCTCTCGAAAACCTCGCTGGTCGTTGGCACATACAATCAAAACGCGCTGCGCTTATATCAGCGCAACGGGTATCGGATCGTTGAAACTGTCGAAGATGCAAATCAAATTCTTGGTTATTATCGAATGGTGAAGGTGATCGAACGCTCATGACCGCATTTTTAATCTGGTATTTGTTCGTTTCCCTGCTCGGCTTGTTGACATTTCCGCTGGTGTATGCGCTCTTCCCCGCGCTGACAGACCGCGGCTACACCTTCGCGCGCGCCGCTGGGATGCTGGTGTGGGGCTATGTTTTTTGGCTGTTCGTTTCGCTTGGTTTTGCCCGTAATGACCTCGGCGGGATGCTGCTTGCTCTGGCGGTGGTGATCGGCTTTAGCGTCTGGTCAATTGCAAATTTTCAATCGCACATCGTAAATTTCTTCAAATCGAACATCCCCCTAGTCGTCACCACAGAGATCCTGTTCCTAGTCGCGTTCGCATTTCTGGCAATCGTCCGCGCCGCCAACCCGGAACTTGCCAGCACCGAAAAGCCGATGGAACTGGCGTTCATCAACGGCATCTTGCGATCAGAAACGTTCCCGCCGCAGGACCCGTGGCTTTCGGGCTACGCCATCTCCTACTACTATTTCGGTTATGTGATGACTGCCATGCTCGCCCGCCTTGCGGACATCAACGGCAGCATGGCGCACAACCTGATGACGGCGCTTATTTTTGCGCTCGGCTCGGTGGGCGCCTTTGGCATCGTGTACAACCTGTTCGGCGCTTCAAACGAAAACAAAAAGCCCTCGATCGCCAATGCCCTGCTTGCTCCGCTCTTCCTCCTGCTCATCTCGAATTTTGAAGCCCTGCTTGAAGTCCTGCACAAGCGCGGGATCTTCTGGGCAAAAGACCCGGTCATTGGCACGTACAGCAGCGGCTTCTGGTCATGGCTCGATATGAAAGAACTCTCCCAGCCGCCGGTCGAACCGCTGGGTTGGATGCCAGACCGCTACCTGTGGTGGTGGCGCGCCTCGCGCGTCATTCAGGACTACGACATGACAGGAAGTTTCAAGGAAGTCATCGACGAATTCCCCTTCTTCTCCTTCCTGCTCGGTGACCTGCATCCGCATGTGCTGGCGATTCCCTTCGGCTTGCTGGCGGTCTCCGTCGCCCTCAACATGTTCCTCGGCGGCTGGCGCGGCAGGCTCGAAGCCTTTGGCATGAGATTGAACATCAACCTGCAAGGCTTTCTATTCTCTGCGCTCGTGCTGGGCGGGCTTGCCTTCCTCAACACCTGGGACATCCTCATCTCAGCCGCACTGATCGTCTCTGCCTATGTCCTTTGGCGTGCTTCGGAAGACGGCTGGAGTTGGACGCGCCTTGAAGACCTCTTCCTGCTGGGCTTGCCGCTCGGGGTGGTGTCGCTGTTCTTGTATTTTCCGTTCTACCTTGGTTTTTCATCACAGGCGGGCGGCATTCTGCCGAACTTCATGTACGTCACACGCGGGGCGCATCTGTGGGTGATGTGGGGGACTCTGCTCCTGCCGATCTTTTCCTACCTGCTTTACCTGCTCTTCGGGATGCAACGATCCGCTTCGCGCCTGAACTGGACCCTTGCCCTCTCCATTGGGCTTGGGCTGCCCCTGATCCTTTTCCTCTTCACCCTGCTGCTGGGCGTGATCGGCTCCTTCGTGGAAAAAGACTTTGTAGATTTCTTCCTTTCCACCCAAAACATGACCGCACCCCAGTTCCTCAGTGAAACGACCGAACGCCGACTCAAACACATCGGCAGCCTCATCACCCTGCTGGCAGTGTTGATCCCAACTCTGGCTCTCCTGTTTCCAAAAAAGGATACCCGGGAAATATATGACGAAGAATCAGGTACTTTCCCCGCCTCTGCTCACTCGTCATCCTTGTTCCCCCTGTTGCTGCTGACTCTTGGCATTCTGCTCATCCTCGCGCCGGAATTTGTGTACCTGCGCGACCAGTTCGGTTATCGCATCAATACTGTCTTCAAGTTCTACTATCAGGCATGGATGTTGTTGAGCCTTGTTGCGGCGTTTGGGGTGGGTTTACTGCTGCAAACCCTGCGCGGATGGACCATCGCCAATATCAGTTTCCGTGTGCTGGCGGGTCTGGTCATCTTCTGCGGGTTGCTCTACCCCGTCCTGGGCTTGATGACCAAGACCAACAATTTCAACCCGGTATTTGGCTTTCACCTCGATGATTTCGAACGCATCAAACGCGAAAACCCCGACGACGCAGCGGGCATCGAATTCCTGCGTTCCGCACCAGAGGGCGTCGTCGCTGAAGTGGTGGGCGATAGCTACAGTTACTTTGCGCGTGTCTCCGCCTACACCGGCTTTCAAACCATCCTCGGCTGGCCCGGTCACGAAGCGCAGTGGCGCGGAAGTTATGAACCGCAAGGCTCCCGGCGTGACGACATGCTCACCTTGTACTCCACTCCCCGTTGGGAAGACGCGCGGCTTATCATAGAAGATTACAACATCCGCTACATCTACATTGGTCCGCTCGAACGTGCCTCCATGCCCGTTAACGAAGAGAAGTTCGCCCTCTACTTAAAACCGGTCTTCCAGCAGGGCAGCACGATCATTTACGAAGTGCCGTAGGATTTTGATACAATAGCGCCCATGACGTACCGACACTTCAAACACGAAGCCTTGCTGTATGCGCTGGCGTTTTTGATTGCCCTAAGCCTGCGCCTGATCCAACTTGGCGCGATGCCGCTTACCGACGCGGAAGCCGCTCCCGCCTTGCAGGCGCTGCGCATCTCGCAAAACGCCGATACCGCCCTCGACCCGCATCCGTTTTACATCCTCTCCACGTCCCTGCTTTTCCTCATGTATGGCGGCGGGACGAATTTCCTCGCCCGGCTGATGCCCGCCCTGATCGGCAGCCTCTTCGTCTTTGCACCCCTGCTTTTCGACAACCGCATCAAACCCCGCCCAAGCCTGATCCTCGCCTTTTTCATCGCCCTCGACCCAGGCTTGGTCGCCATCTCCCGTCAAGCGGCAAGCCCCATCTTCGCCATTGTCTTTTTGACGCTGGCTGTTGGACTCTTCAACAAAAATAAGATCAATCTGGCAGCGGCTGCGTCAGCCTTCGCCCTCCTCAGCGGACCTTCCATCTGGTTCGGCTTGCTCGGCGTGGCGATTGTCTGGGCGATCTTCCAACTCTTCAACCGCACGGCTTCCGGTGTTCGTCCTTCGACATTTAATCTTTCTTCCTCTGTCCTGATCCTTTTCATTGTCATTTTCCTCACCGCCGGGACGTTATTCCTCACCGTTCCCACCGGTATTGGTGCCGCATTTGCCTCCATCCCCGCCTTTTTCGGTTCGTGGATCAAAACTTCGGACATTACCGGCGGCATGACGTTCCTTTCGCTGTTGGTCTATCAGCCGCTGGCATTTTTGCTGTTCATCCTTGCCGCCGTCCGCGGCTGGACTCATGGCATTCGGCGTATCATTTTCCTGAGCCTCTGGTTTTTGGTGTCACTTCTGTTAGTCGTCTTCCTGCCCGCCCGCCAAATGGCGGATCTTGCCTGGGCGTTGATCCCGCTCAATGCGCTGGCGGCGTTGGAATTTGCCCGTTATTTCAACGTCTTCCGCGATGAGCGCCGCGAGGTGGTTGGCGTGGTCGCGCTCACGGTATTCATTTGGGTTTTCGCATGGCTCGGCTTCACCGGTATGACCTGGTTCCCGCCCGAATCTCGTGAATATCAGCTGCGCTTCTGGATGGGGATTGGCGCGTTGGTGTTGCTGTTGCTCAGCCTGGTGCTTGTCGCGGCGGGTTGGTCCATCCGCACAGCGAGGTTGGGCGGGGTGTGGGGCATGGTCATCGCGCTCGGCGCGCTCGGGTTCGGCGGCGCGCTTGGTTCGGCGGGCATTCGCGGAATGAACGCCCCCGAACTCTGGTGGCTGCCAGCCACCCCAGCGCAAGCGATGCTGCTCGAACAAACTGTCAGCGAGGTATCAGAATTTGGGCTGGGCAACGATGTTTCCGGGTCCGTGGTGATCGTGGGCGTCAAATCCCCCGCCTTGGAGTGGGTGCTGAGGGAACGCCCCATTCAAGTGGTGGATGCGCTGGATGTGAACAGCTCGCCGGATTTCGTGGTCACCCCCTACGAAATGGATCCCGTCCTTGTCGCTGCCTATCGCGGGCAGGATTTTTCCTGGCGGCAAACGCCGATTTGGAATACCGCCCTGGCGAGTACCTGGTTGCGCTGGTTCACTTTGCGAGACATGCCGCAATCCGGCGAGACCATCATCCTTTGGGCTCGCGACGATCTCTTTCTGGATTGATCTTTCAGAACTTGATGAAATTGACCGCCACAGAAATCATGGAGAAAACATTCAAAGAACTCTGTGCTTTCTGTGGCGAAACTGTGTAAAACGAACAAGGAATTCATGACAAACCCCTCCCACCCTTCCATCATTGCACTTGACGGTCCAGCCGCTTCGGGCAAATCCACCATTGGGCGCAAGCTTGCCGACCATCTTGGATATTTGTTCTTCGATACCGGCATTATGTACCGCGCCGTCACATGGATCGCCCTGCAATACGACCTTGATTTTCAAAATGAAGAAGCCATTACAGACATGGCACAAAAAGCCACCATCGACATCCGCCCGCCCTCCATGCAGGACGGGCGCGCCTGCGATGTGTTCGTCGCCGACAAGGATGTGACTTGGGATGTGCGCTCCGGGAATGTGGAGGCGAATGTATCGGTCGTTTCGGCATACGTGGGGGTGCGCAAAGCATTATCCGAACAGCAGCGCCGCATCGGGCTGCGCGGCAATGTGGTGATGGTGGGCAGGGACATTGGTACGGTCGTCCTGCCGGAAGCCGACCTTAAAGTGTATCTTGATGCGAGTGCAGAGGAACGTGCCCGCCGCCGGTCTGATGAACTCAACGCGCGCGGTGAGCAGGCGGATTACAAGGTCATCCTGAAAAAGATCATCGAACGCGACCGGATCGACTCGACCCGTGCTGTGGCGCCGCTTCGCCCCGCCGATGATGCCGTCATCATCAACACGGATGAACTCGACGCGGAGCAGGTCTTTCAGCGCGTGCTGGAATTGTGTAAATAACCCAAACTCATGCCGGACGACAAGCCGCCCATTCCGCCGAAACCGGTCAGCGAAGTCTGGCGACCCGATCTGGTGCGGTTGCCTCAACTCACCCCGGCGCGGCTGGTGTTTCGCCGCTTTGGGCATGGGGTGCTCAAATTTGTTTCGTGGCTTTGCCTGTGCGTCACGGCTGAAGGGTTGGAGAACATCCCGCCGCAGGGTCCGCTCCTGATTGTCATCAACCATTTGGGCGACGCCGACACCCCAGCGATCATTCCATCCCTGCCGTTCATGCCAGATGCGCTCGGCAAAATTGAACTTTACGACTTTCCCATTCTTGGAAAACTAATGGATTGGTACGGCGTCATCTGGCTGCACCGTGGACGTCCAGACAAACGCGCCTTGCGCGCTGCGCTGGACGGGTTGGCGGAGGGACGGATCATCATCATTGCGCCGGAGGGCAGGTATTCCCTGACCGGCTCGCTTGAGGAAGGCAGCGGCGGGGCGGCATTTCTGGCGTACAAATCGGGTGCGCCGGTTCTGCCCATCGTTGTCACCGGCACAGAGAACGAGGCGGTGTACGGGCACATGCGGCGTTTGCGGCGTGCCCCGGTCTGTTTGCGGGTGGGGAAACCCTTCCAGTTGGATGGACAGGCTGCGGGTCGAAAGGAAGCGCTCGGTCAGGGGACGGGCAGGATCATGGAGGCGCTGGCAAGCCTTCTGCCGGAGGCGTATCGGGGAAAATATTCCTGACCTTGCCTTCTTGTTAAGTGCGGGCGGAATTTTGGGGCTATAATTCAAAAAAATGGAATTTGTTCTCACGCTCCTGACAGGCATCCCGTTTCCGGCGCCGCCTACTCTGACAGGCTGGTTCGTGTGGGTGTCTCTGTTGGGGGCGTTGGTGTACCTGCTGTATCGCCAGCGCGCAAATCAAAACTCGTTGGGCGGGCGTGGATGGGGGCTTTTTGTTCTGCTTTTCATTTTGGTGGCGGCTGCCAATTTATGGATCGGACTCAGGTTGACATCCGCTTCAGCCCGACCCTTGCCCGGGTTGCCCGCCAATTCGCCGGGTTCGGCGCTGATGGTGTTTTCCGCCATTCCCTTGCTGCTCGGCGGCGGGTTGCTGGGTCCCGTGGGTGCGGCGGGACTGGGAGCCTTTGCCGGTTTGTTGCGCGGCACCTGGGATCTGTATTCCCTGTTTCCCATTCTTGAATTTGCTTTTCTGGGGGTGTGGTTTTCACTGAATACCCGCCAGCGCTATCGCACCACTGCCTATCGTCTGTTGCGCCAACCGTTGGCGGCGGCGCTGCTGCTGATCCCCATCCATACCTTCTTCTATACCTTGAGTGCGTTATTTACGCAGTGGGGCGCATCCGTCCCTGCCACAGCGCGGCTGGATTTTGCCATCAGCAACGCGGGCGTGGTGACGCTTGCCTTCGGCGGCGAGATGCTCATCGGTGGCATCGTGGCGCAGATCGTTTCGATGGCGTTCCCCGCCTCGTGGGGCAGCAAAAAATCGTTGCAACCCTCACCCGGCGAGAAGAGTCTGGAGTCGCGCTTCATTTTTGCGGTGGGTGTGTTCATCACTCTCTTGCTGTTGACGTTGCTGGTTGGGGATTGGGTGGTTGCCGGGCGCGCCGCGCGCGACATGCTAGAAGACCGCCTCTCCAGCGCGGCGGAATCGGCGGCGCAAAGTGTGCCGTTCTTCCTGGAAACCGGGCAAAACCTTGCTGTGCAATTGGCGCTTGATCCGCGCCTGCTGGATGCCAGTGGTGACGAGTTGAAATCCATCATCGGCACGCGTATGCAGGCGGTGCCCTACTTTGACCAGTTCATTGTGTTGGACGCAAGCAGCAAAAATTTACTCGCCATTTATCCGGGGCTGCCCGAGGGCGGGTTTAAATTGTACCCGGATGAAGAATCGGGAATTTTGCTCGCAAAGAGCGGTGTACTAACCCAGATCTATTCCATCCCGCCAACGACGCTGGAAGACGCCTCGCGCGTGTCGTTCATGGTCGCCATTGTGGATACATTCGGCAATGTGCAGCGCATCCTGATCGGGCGCACCACGCTCGAGTCCAATCCACTGACATTGCCGCTGATCGAAAGCCTCAACAACATGCGCGATCTCGACGGTTCGGGAATGCTGCTGAACGAAAACAACCGCGCCATCTATCATTCAGACAGGGAGCAGGTGCTGGAAACATACACCGGGCAGAGCGGCAGCCAGCCCTTCTTTTATGATGATACCGCTTCGGACGGCACACGCCTGATGCGTTATTACCAGCCGGTGTTGGGGCGTCCGTGGGCAGTTGTGTTGACCGTCCCGGCGCAGCGCGCACAGCAACTGGCGTTGAATATTGCCATGCCGCTGGCGTTGATGATTATTGTGCTTTCGCTGATCGCATTGGTATCGCTGCGGGTCGGGTTGCGGGTGGTCACCGGCTCACTGCAGGGGCTTGCCGCCGAGGCGAACCGCATTGCGCAAGGCAATCTGGATAATCCGCTTCAGGTGACGGGCGAGGATGAGGTTGCCCAATTGCGCAAAGCCTTTGAGCAGATGCGCATCGGTTTGCAGGCTCGGCTGGAGGAGATCAACCGTCTGTTGCGAGTGAGCCAGGGCGTGGCATCCAGCCTGGAGATGCAGGATGCGGTCAAGCCGGTGCTTGAAGCGATCCTTTCCACAGGCGCGAACTCTGTCCGCGTGGTGCTGTCTCCAAGCATCCTGCCTGATACGTTCATCGAATTGCCCTCGAAATTCACCGTCGGTTCGGCGCAAGAGTCATATGCGCATCTCGACGACCAGATCCTCGACCTCGCGCAAAGCCAGGAAAAGATCGTCCTGCCCAACCTCACCCGCTCGCGCGAATTGATCCTCGACCCATCGCGCTCGCAGCCACTTGCCTTGCTGGCGGTCGCGTTGCGGCATGAGAACCGTTATTACGGCGTGGTGTGGGCGGGCTATGAACAACCCAGAAAATTCTCCGATTCGGATGTGCGCTTTGTGACCACGCTTGCCGGTCAGGCGGCGCTCGCCGTGGCGAACGCGCATCTTTACCTGAACGTGGAGGCATCGCGCCGCCAACTGGAAGCGATCATTAACTCAACGCCGGATCCCGTCATCGTGACCGATCATCGCAACCGTTTGTTGATTGCCAACCTTGCGGCGACGGCGGCGCTTGGTCAGAGCGTGGATGATGCCGGCAGCGGCATGGAAACGGAGAAGGTGGTCAAACTCAAGCCTTTGTTGAATCTGTTGCAAAGCGCCACTTCGGAGAAACAGTCTGCCGAGGTGATCCTTTCCGACAAGCGCACCTATCTCGCCACCGCTTCGTCTGTGATGGTGGAGGGACGCCAGATCGGGCGCGTGTGTATCATGCGCGATGTGACGCATTTCAAGGAATTGGATTCGATGAAGTCCGAGTTTGTGGCAACTGTCAGCCACGACCTGCGCTCTCCGTTGACGTTGATGCGCGGGTATGCCACCATGCTCGATACCGTCGGCGAGTTGAACGAGCAGCAGCAGGGCTATGTCAAGAAGATCATCTCCGGTGTGGAAAACATGTCGCGCCTTGTCAACAACCTGCTCGATCTGGGGCGCATCGATATTGGCGTTGGCTTGCAAGTGGAGCATGTCACCGTGTTGGATATCATCGAGCGTGTCACCAGTGCGTTGCAATTGCAGGCTTCACAGAAGGGCATCATTCTGAACGTGGAATTGCCCAAGGATATGCCGCACGCTGTCGAAGCCGACCAGGCTTTGCTGCATCAGGCGGTGTACAACCTTGTGGAGAATGCCATCAAATACACCCCTGAAAAGGGACGGGTGACCATCCGCACGGTTTCGCAGCCTGACTACCTGATCTTTGCCATCGAAGACTCCGGCATTGGCATCATCCCGGAGGATATCCCACACCTGTTCGAAAAATTCTATCGTGGCAAACAGCGTGAAGCCCGCACCCAACCCGGGTCCGGTTTGGGGCTTGCCATCGTGTATTCCATTGCCGAAAGCCATCGCGGACGTGTTTGGGTGGAGAGCGTGGTCGGAAAAGGCAGTACCTTCTATTTGCAGATTCCCCTAACCCAGCCGAAAGAGTTCAAATCCGTTTCGTAGGGCGCACGATTCCCCCGCAGGGGGCATGCCTGAAAAATGGATTTGTACTATAATCCAACCTTGTCCTTCCGCGGGAAGGGCACAATTTTTGCCGGTATTCTGGTAAATATCATGATCGATCAAGAAAACAAACAAACCCCCATTATTGAAAGAAGTACAGACTATAAGCCTCCGCGTAACTGGCGCTCCTGGCTGATCGGACGTCCGCTTTCCACAGCGGATGCGCCGCACCAAACCATTGGCAAACGAGTCGGGCTGGCGGTTTTCGCCTCCGACGCGCTTTCCTCCACTGCGTATGCCACGCAGGAAATTCTCGTGATCCTTGCTGCGGCAGGGACGATCGCTTTCGGGTATGTCTTTCCGATCGCGATCGCAATTGTGGTGCTGCTTGCCATTGTCTCGATTTCTTACGAGCAGACGATCCACGCTTACCCGGATGGCGGTGGTGCATACATCGTATCGCGTGATAACCTGGGCGAGTTCCCGGCGCTGATCGCCGCGGCGGCGTTGCTCACCGACTATATCTTGACCGTGGCTGTTTCCATTGCTTCCGGTGTGGCGCAATTGGTGTCGGCATTCCCAGACTTGTACAATTTCCGCGTACCGTTGGCAGTTGCTTTTATTCTATTCATCATGCTGGTCAACCTGCGCGGTGTGAAAGAGTCTGGCGCTACGTTCGCCGTCCCGACCTATTTTTTCATTTTCATGGTCATCATCATGATCGCCTATGGGTTGTGGCGTTTCTTCAGCGGCTCACTCGGCGCGGTGATCGACCCGCCCGAAGTGGAGTTTCATGGTGACGCGCTGGCGGTCATCACGCCTTTTCTGTTACTGCATGCCTTTTCGAGCGGCACCGCAGCATTAACCGGTATTGAAGCGATTTCGAATGGCATCACCGCCTTCAAGGAACCGCGCAGCAAGAACGCCGGTATCACCCTGGTTTGGATGTCCGTCATCCTCAGCACATTCTTTCTCGGTATCTCGTTCATTGCAAACACCGTGCAAGCCGTCCCCTCTGAAACAGAAACGGTCATTTCGCAGATCGCCCGGACCATCTATGATGGGCGCGGCATCATGTACCTGTTGGTCATCTCCGCCACGACGGTCATACTCATCATGGCGGCAAACACCGCCTTTGCAGACTTTCCGCGTCTTGGCGCATTGATCGCCAAAGATGGTTTTATTCCACGCCAGTTGGCGTATCGCGGCAGCCGCTTGGTCTATTCGCGCGGCATTGTCACACTGGCAGTCATCGCCTCCATTTTGATGGTAGCGTTCAATGCCAGCGTCACCCGCTTGATCCCCTTATACGCCATCGGCGTTTTTCTATCATTCACCCTCTCGCAAAGTGGCATGGCGCATCGCTGGTGGAAGAGCGGCAAACTCAAACCTGGTGAAGAGAAAAAAGAGCGCGGGTCTACCCTGCATTTTGAAAAGCATTGGATCCTCAAAATGTCCATCAACGGATTCGGTGCCGTTTGTACTGCCGTTGTCATGATGGTTTTTGCCGTGACCAAATTTCGAGATGGCGCCTATTTGGTGTTGATTCTGATTCCCATCCTCGTTGCCGTATTCTGGCTGATCCACCGCCATTACAACAATCTCGCCAAAAATCTTTCGCTCGACAATTTTGGCATCATCCCGCCGCATACCATTCGGCATCGCGTCATCATGCCGGTCAGTGGTGTGCATCAGGGAACGCTGGCGGCGCTGCGCTATGCCCGCATGTTGTCCGATGACGTGACCGCCGTACACATCGTTATTGAACCGGCGGATGCGGAAAAGACGCGTACCAAATGGGAAACCTGGGGCGAAGGAGTCCGCCTGGTGATGTTGGATTCCCCCTATCGTCTGTTCGTAGAACCGCTGCTTGAGTACATTGCCGATCTTGCAGAAAAACGTCAACCCGGCGAGATCATCACCGTCGTCGTGCCAGAATTCGTTTCCGACAATCGTTGGACAGCTCCCTTGCATACCAATACTGCCGAGATCCTGCGCGGGCAATTAAAGACCCAGCATGGCATTGTCATCACCAACGTGCCTTATCACGTGCATGAAGAGGAAAGTGATCATTAAGGAGTAAAGACATGAGTTATATTGTCATAGGATGTGGAAGATTCGGGGCGGAACTCGCCTATAAACTCTTCCAAAATGGATATCAAGTAGTGGTGGTGGATGCCAATCCCAAAGCGTTCAACCGCCTCCACCCGGACTTTCGAGGCCGCACCGTTGAAGGAGATTCCCTCTCCGCCGACACCTTGTCCCGCGCCGCCGCGGACAAAGCCGAAGGTGTGGCTGTTGTCACCAATTCCGATACGATGAACGCTGTCATCGGTCATACCATCCGCGTGCATTACCCGAACGTCAAACAGGTCGTCGTTCGCAATTATGACCCCGCCATGCGCGGGATGCTCGAAGCCTTTGGGTTGCAGGTTGTCAGTTCCACCGCCTGGGGCGCGGAACGTGTGCAGGAGTTGATGATCGACCCGTCCTTCCGCGCCGTCTTCTCGGCTGGCAATGGCGAAGTCGAAATGTATGAAATGTTCATCCCAGAAAAGTGGGGCGGCATGAGCATTTCTGCCCTGCTCGACGGCTGCGGCGAAATTATCTGCTCCGCCCTCACCCGCGCGGGTCGTGCAGAGCTGCCCACCCCGACCCTCAAATTGCAAAAAGGTGACATCCTCACCGTCAGCGCCACATTGGAAGGCGTAAAATCCCTGCGCGCAAAATTGCAGGAAGGCAAGGAGGCATAACATGTTTGTCTTTATCGCAGGCGGTGGACGCACAGGCGCCCAGCTTGCCACCCAGTTAATTCAGCAAAATTATGAAGTCCGCCTGGTGGAACACCGCCGCGAACTTCTCTCGCGTTTGCACCACGAACTTCCCACCGAAGTGATCTACGAAGGTCAGGCAACCGACCCAAATGTGTTGAAGCAGGCAGGTTTGGACAAGGCAAATGTGCTGGTTGCCTGTACCAACGATGACGCCGCCAACCTGGTCTTGTGTTACCTCGCCCGCACCCTCTTCAAAACACGCCGCACGGTGGCGCGCATCAACAACCCGCGTAACAGCTGGCTGTTCGACGGCAACTTCCACGTGGATGAGACCATCAACCAGGCTGATGTGATGGCGCACCTGATCCAGGAGGAAATGTCCCTCGGCGATATGATGACCCTGCTCAAGATCCGCCGTGGACGCTACTCACTGGTGGAGGAGAAGGTTCCCAAGGGCGCGAAAGCCATCGGCGTGCAGATCAAGGATTTGGGGCTGCCCGACCAATGCGTCATCGCTGCCATCATCCGCAAGGGACATGTCACCCTGCCGCGCGGCACCACCGCACTCGAAGAATTTGACGAAGTCCTTGCGATCACCGATGATGCGGGCGCGAAACAACTCGCCTCCCTGCTCGAGCCGCCGGATCGTTCTTTGTTGTAATAATGAAAATCTCCCGACATTGTCGGGAGATTTTTTGGTATTTCTCAGGTTGTCCCTATTTCGCGATCATTTCTTTCATCTGTTCCACATACGCCAGAGATTGATGGCGGAAGTAGGTATTATACAATTCGGCGTAGTGACCGTTTTGGTCCAATAGCCCTTGATGGTTTCCTTCTTCGATGATCGTGCCCTTGCGCATGACCACGATCCGATCCGCCGCTTTCACCGTGGACAGGCGATGCGCGATGAGGATGCTGGTGGAATTCTTGAGGATGAGATTCAACGCCTGCTGGATCTGCCATTCTGTGAACGGGTCGATGCTGGCGGTCGCTTCATCGAGGATGAAGATGGCGGGATTCTGCACCAGCACGCGCATCAACGCCACGAGCTGACGCTGCCCCATCGAGAGGCGATTGCCGCGTTCGCCGACTTCGGTGTGGAGACCGTTCGGGAGCGTTTCCAGCCATTCCCCGTCGCCGATGCGTTTGGCGAGCCGCAGCATCTCTTCCTCTGGCACACCCGGAGCGGCGTAGCGGATGTTATCTGCCACCGTTCCTGAAAAGAGGAACGGCACCTGCGAAACGATGCCCAACTGTCGGCGGTACTGCGTCAAGTCAAACGTGCGGATGTCGCGCCCGTCGATGAGCAGGCGTCCCTGTTGGAATTCGTAGAAACGCGCGATCAATTTTGCTATCGAAGACTTGCCCGCGCCGGTGTGACCGACCAGGGCAAGAGTCTCTCCGGGTTGTATGAGCAGGTTGAAATCGGTCAGAACCGGCTCCTTATCCGAATAGCGGAAATGCATGTGGTCGAAATGAATCTCGCCATGCAGGCGCGGCACATCCAGTTTTTCTTTTTGAACGACATTCGGGTCGGCATCGATCAGAGCGAAGACGCGTTCGGCAGCGGACAAGCCCGATTGGATTTGCGCCCAGAATGAAGTAAGGTTGAGCACGGGGAAAAAGAACTGGTCGAGGCTCATGATGAAAAGATACCATGCGCCAATGCTGACCACGCCCTGTGCCGCGCTGAAACCGCCGACATACACCAGCACGCCGACGAAAATTCCACCCAGCGCATTGAGCGTGGGAAAGACCAGCGAAAGCACGAAGCCGCGCTGCACGTTCACGCCGTATGACTGCTGGTTCGACTCGTCGAACGATTTGAAGATACTTTCTTCCTGGCGGAAATTCTTTGCGATGGAAATGCCGCTGATGGTTTCCTTGATGGCGGCGTTGACATCTGCCATGGCTTTCATGCCACGCTTGGTCACTTTGCGCGCCCAGGTGCGGAAGCCCGCCGCGATGCCAAAGATGACCGGCAAGAACCCGATCAGCAACAGGGACAGACGCCATTCGGTACGGAAGAGCACAATGGCGATCAGGATGGCTTGCATGAATTGTGCCGCCACATCTGTGACGATGACCACCAGCTGTCCGAAATCGTTCGTGTCGGAGGTGATGCGCGAGACGATGCGCCCGGAGGAGAACTGGTCGTAGAAGGATAGGTCGTGTTCGGCGGCAGCGCGGAAGGCGCGCGAGCGCATGTCCAGCACTACATCGCCAACGGAACGCACGATCAGACCGCGCCGAAGCCAGTTCAGCCCCCACAAGCCGAATGCCACGCCGACAAGCGCCAGCCCCACCCATGAAATGGAGTCTAGGCTGGGCTGATCCTGGATCAAGTCTACGATGCGGCTGACGATGACCGGCAATGCCGCGCCGATGACCGCCAGCAGGATGATGATGAACGACGCGAATGTGAGCCGCGACGTCTGTGATTTGAAGTAGTTGACCATGCGACGCACCAGCACCTGGTCGGTGTATTGGCGGTCGTATTTTTCGTCGTTTAGACCTGCGAAGAAGCCCATAGGTAATCCTCTGTCATTGCAAGGAGCAAGAGCGCTCCTTGCAATGACGATGTCGTTAATCTCTAAAAATCCTCGAATATGCTTCTGATGTCTTCATCAATTCATCGTGCGAGCCGATGGCTGCGATCTGACCCTTGCGAAGGACAATGATCAGATCTGCCCAGCGGATCTGCGAGAGTCGGTGCGTGATGATGAAGGTCGTGCGTCCCCTGGCGGCGTTGGAAATGGCGCGCTGGATTTTATCCTCGGTGGCGGAGTCGATGGCGGAGGTGGAGTCATCGAGCACGAGAATGTGTGGGTCGGTGAGAAAGGCTCGAGCGAGTGCGATGCGTTGCCTTTGTCCGCCGGAGAGGGTCACGCCGCGTTCTCCGACGACGGTCCCGTAGGTCTCTTCAAAATCCAGAATGAAATCGTGCGCCTGCGCCGCTACCGAAGCCGCAATGACCTCGTCGCGGGTTGCGCCCGGTTTGCCGAACGCGATGTTGTCGCTGAGCGAGCGCGAGAAGAGGAAGATATCCTGTTCGATGATGGAGATCTGCGAACGCAGTGCCGCAAGGTTCCAATCGCGGACGTCCACGCCATCCACCAGCACCTGGCCTGATGTGACATCATAAATACGGTTGATGAGTTTGACGAGCGTGGTCTTGCCCGCGCCGGTCTGACCGACCAGGGCAACCGTCTGCCCCGGCTTTACCCTGAACGAGATGTCGGATAACACGTTCTCTCCGCCCGGGTAACGGAATGAGACGTTGCGAAACTCGATCTCGCCGCGAATCTCCGAGGCGAGACCGGATGCGTTTTGGTCAAGGTTCGTCTCACGCCCGATGAGTTCCAAAATGCGGCGGGCGGAGGACATCCCCGACGAAATTTGCGAATATGCGAACGTGGATGTGAACGTGGGGAATTGCAGCAGCTGCAACATGCCAAAGTATGCAACGACCGCGCCGACGTCGATGAGACCCTGACGCAGCAGCAAAAGCGCGTGGACAAGACCACCCGCGTAGGCGAGCCCTAGCAGCAGCATGGCGATGTAACGCGCTTCGAGGTCGCCCTGCTGGACGAAAGCATCGCGTACGTTGCGGGCGTTGGTTGCGAAGCGGTCCACTTCCGCCTCTTCCTGCGCCGCGCCTTTCATGATCTCCACACCGTCCAATGATTCAGAAAGGTGGGTGTTCATCGTACCGAAGGTGGCGCGGACCTGGTCTGTGACGGGCGATAGTGTTTTGAGGTAACGCGCCAGCGCCACAAAATAGATGATGGTGAACACCAGCGGCGTGAGCACCAGCGACGGGTGATAGCGCGGACCGAAGAACAACGGCATGAGGATGAACATGAACGACCCGACCACGAGATTCACGCCCGGGCTGAACATATAGTTCACTTCGCGCACATCGTTGGTGGCGCGCGCCATTGTATCGCCGACCGGCTGCAGGTTGTGGAAGGTCATGCTCTTGCCTAACAGCGAAAGGTACAACTCATCGCGGATGTCACGCTCGATCTTCTGTGCCATCAATTCCGCGCCAAAGTTTCGTCCGAGTTGCAGCACGCCGCGAATGACTTGAGAGATGCCGATGGTCAACGCGAGCGGGAGCAGCACCGAGGTATCCGGCGGGGATTCCAACATGGCGTTGAAGGCATCACCGGTCAGCACCGGCACGACCACCGCCAGCACGGCATTGCCGATCGCTCCGGCAAAGATCATCACCACGATCCACCAGTAAGGCGTGATATGCGACATGATCCAAGCCAGCGACGAGGAATGGTCGAATTTATTCTTTCTATGTAATGTAAATTCTGCGGGAACACTTAAGGAAGTCATAGAACAATTGTATCATTATGGATTCGTAACCATCAATTCGGATAAGGGTTATCTTATTTAACTGACGACCTGTCAGTCAACCTCAACTCAAAGGAGAGTGAAACATGTCTTTACCGAAAACGATTTCCGGCTGGTGTATGTGGCTGTACTTTCTTGTGGTCGGGCTCGGTATCATCCCCGCCGTTGGCGGGCTGATCCCAGCCTTCGTAGCACCGCTCCTCGCGTTGGGTTACGCAATCTTCGCCCTCATCGGAAAATAAAAGAGCACGACCGCACGACCTCTCGCAAGGGAGGTCGTGTCATTTAAGTTTGGAAAACACTTCGGCGCAATGCAGCGGGTACGACCAATCGCCGTGGGGAAAATCCCACCAGGCAGAGAGGATGGCATGCGCCAGCGACCACTGGATGATACGCTCACGTTCCCATCCCAATCGTTCGCGGATGATATCCACCCGCCTCAGGGTCTGGACCTTGAGCCTGTTCCCATCCATCAGGCTGCCCCACGGGTTGAGCATCAGCGGACCGATCTCATAGCCCGCCGAACCCATCACACCCTTCGGGTCGATTGCCAGCCATCCCCGATCAGACGACAGGATGTTGAAGTGATGAAAATCTCCATGAATTAAACGGATATCTTCATCTGCAAATAATCCCGGCAAAAACGACTCGACCCGTTCGAGAATCTCCTTGGGGAACGGTCCTGTCCCGCCCTCGAATTGCAGGCGGATGTCCTTCAATTCGCCGAACCAATCGGTTAATTGGATGAAAGCATCGTTCGCAGGGGCGGGGTCTCCCCGCCCGGTGTGGAATAGTTTCTCCATCACATCCAATGCGATGCGGGTGCGTTCATCGTCATCTTCCAATTCAGCGAGCATGGCTCCCGGCCTGAGCCGCTCCAGCAGGATGAAGCCTTTTTCCTCGTCGGTTTCCAACGGCTTGCAGACTCCGTCTCCGTCGAACCATTTCAGTGCTGCCATTTCGCTGTGAAGTTCCCGGTGCGGCACGCCGATCTTGAGTACCACATTCTCCCCGCCGCGTTTTGCAAAGGCGACAAAATTATAGGACAGGTTTGGAACCGGATCCACGCCGCTCAGACCCCAACTTGCGGACGCCTCTTCCACGAGCGCGGGCAGATCTGCAAGGAATTTTTCACCCCGTCCCTCGAAGGTCGAGCGGATATTCTGGATGAATGCGGCTGGGAGTTCCATCAGGGTTTGAATGCAAACATCGGCAGCCCTTCGGCACGGGTGACCACTTTGAACAGCCCGCCCGAGAGCGGGTATTTTGCCAAATCCGCTTCGCTCAAGCCTTTCCGTGCAGACGTGACATAAAGTTCATTCATATTCTTCCCGCCGAACACACAAGAAGAGGTCTGTAGCGCGGGAACAGAAATTTTCTCCAGCAATTGACCGGTACGCGGATCCCAACGCGTGACCTGTGCGCCGCCCCACATGGCAATCCACAAATTGCCTTCGGTGTCGGAGGTCATGCCGTCGGGCCAGCCAAGGGGTTCTGGGACGTTAATGGCAACACGCGGATTTGCAATCTGCCCGGTCTTCAAATCGTAGTCAAATGTTTTGACTTCCCGCGTGGGCGTATCAATATAGTAGAAGGTTGTATGATCGGCGCTCCATGTCAGTCCGTTCGAGATGCGGATGCCGCCGAGCAATTGGGTGACTTGTTCCCCATCGAACGAATAAACAAAGCCGCTTGGTTCCTTTTCGTTCATGTCCATCGTCCCGGCAATGAAACGACCGGCAGGGTCACACTTGCCGTCGTTGATGCGGTTGTTCTCAAGTCCGCTCACAGAGGCGAGCACGGTCTGATGGTTGGAACCCGGCTCAAAGTCCACGAAGGAGAGGCGCTTGCCAAGGAGGAAATGACCATTTCCGCACAGAGCGAAACAGCCAATGAAGTCATCCAGTTGTGCAAGCAGTTCCGTTCCCGCGTAGATCTTTTTGCCGAGGATATCCAGCCAGTAGAGTGTTTGGGTCTTTTCATCCCACACCGGACCCTCGCCCAGCTCGGTTCTGGCATCGAATACAAGTTCGGCATTCATTAGAACCAGTTCCTTTTGTAGAAGAAAACGGTGGCTGTGGCTGTGAGCGCCAGTGCCAAACCGATCACCCCAACATATGCCAGCGGATGGCTTTCGCCGGGCAGGTACACGTTCATGCCGTAGAACGAGGCAACGATGGTGGGCACATTGAAGATGATCGTCAGCGCCGCGAGCGCCTTCATCACGCCGTTAAGATTGTTGGAAATGACCGAAGCGAACGCGCCCATCATGCTCGAAAGGATTTCGGTGTTGATGCTGGTCATTTGGATGGCTTGCTGGTTTTCGGTGAGCACATCTTCGAGCAGGTCCTGGTCTTCTTCATAATAATTGAACAGCTGTGTCTTTTGTACGCGCTCCATCATCACTTCGTTGGCGCGCAGGGCGGTGGCGAAATACGTGAGGCTTTTCTGATATTTGAGCAGTTCGAGCAGCTCGCGATTCTGCGTGGATTTTTGCAGCCGGTCTTCCACCAGCTCGGTGACACGGTTGATCTCGCGCAGCAGGTTGAGGTAACGCGCCGCCGTTTCGAGGAAGATGTACAGGGAGAGGCGGTAGCGTTTGCCGGTTTTCAGTTGCTTGTACTTTCCATTGGCAAGCGATTTGAAGATGTCGCTGTCGTAGCGGCAGACGGTGATGATCTTGTTGCCAAGGATCATGATGCCAAGCGGAACGGTGTTGTAGGGGATGTCGCTATCGGGCTGGTGCATGGGAATGCGCAGCAGGATGAAGGTGTAATCTTCATCGCGTTCCATGCGCGGCATTTCATCCTGGTCAAGCGAGTAATTGATATAGTCCATATCCATCCCCCAGTTGACCAATTTTTCGATCTCGTCTGGCGTTGGTCCCACTACATTAACCCATGCGCCGTTCGCGATCGTATCGAGCGTTTCCAGCCCGTTCTCGGTGGTTTTGTAGATGCTCAACATGGCAGCCTCCTTGCGTGAAGTCAGTCACGCTGGGGCGCGCCGCGCACCTACGTGACGGTAATTAACAAAATCAACACGTGCCATCCGCCCATACTCGGCGGATTGTTATCAGAAGAACCTAGATCGCTTTCGTCAGTCGTATACATGATTCTAAACCGCGCCCATTTTACGCCCGTTGATGGAATTGCACAACAGTTTTTCAGGGGACAAAAGTCCCGCCTCATACCGGACTTTGAGATTTCTTCAGCGCTTCAAGCAATGACCTTCGCCCAAACCGAATCCACCTACTTGACCCGACCCAAATGCGCCAGCGCCTGAAACAAAACCGCCACATGCAGGGCGTGACGGAACTCTCCACGCCGCGCCATCTCGATCACTTCATCCAGCGGCACAAGATGGACTTCGATCTCCTCGGTCTCGTCAAAATGTTGTGAGCCGGTCGGCTCGACACCGGAGGCGAGATAGCAGAAAAGCGTATTCTCTTGAATCGCCGGGTTCGGGTAAATACGCCCCACCTCCACGATGTTCCCAACAGAATAGCCTGTCTCTTCCATCAACTCGCGCCGTGCCCCCTCCAACGGACTCTCGCCATCATCGATGACGCCGCCGGGAAGTTCGAGCAGGGCTTCCCGCACGCCGTGACGATATTGCCTGACCAGCACCACTTCGTTGGTTTTTGTCAACGCCACCACATTCGCCCAATTCCGAAATTCGAAGACGAACGGCTCGAAGGTACTGCCATTGGCGACTTCCACGGTATCCATGCGGAACTGCGGATAAATGTGCCGCGAACTGAGGATCCTCCACGGTGTGAGCGACATGGGTCAGGCTTCCTCGGTCTCTCTTGCCACTTTGTTGATCTCGTCCAGGCTTGCGCCGCGCGCTTTTTCCAACCGTTCGAAGCGTTTGCTGAACTGTCCCATGGCGTAGTTGATGAAATCCTCTTCCTTCAAACCGAACGGTACCACTTCGTAGCGCGCGAAGGCATCTCCGATCACACCGATGGCAGAAGGTAACAAGGTGTTCATCTGCAGTTGCAGGTTATCCCATTCATCGGGGTGTTCCGCCATCAGGCGCGAGAGCAGGTACACGCCGTAGGCAATGTGCCGGGATTCATCCTGCTTTAGAAGCCCGATCCCTTTGCGCAACCCGGGACAAAGGTCGTTGCGTTCCAACATGGTGAAGAAGGCTTGATAGCCGGTTTCCGCCAGTACGCCTTCGACGATCATGTTATAGGTGACCGAAGCCCGTATCTGGCTGGCAGGTGTCGGGTCGGAGCGAAGCGCGTGGAGCGCATCCGGCAGGGATTCGTAGAAAAGTTGACGGTAGTTATCCCCGTGAAAACGAGAAAGGTTCATGCCTGCATCAGCAACCTCATCCATAAAGCGGCGGAAGAAATCGGTGTGTTTGGCTTCCTCAAAGAGGAATGTCGTCAGATACATTTCCTCCTCGATGCGCCCCTCTTCTGCGATGGCTTGAATGAGCGGAAGCAGGTCGAGCGTGACTGCCTCCTCGCCCGCCACAAACATGGAGAGCAGCAACAGGCACAGGTCTTTCTCTTCGTCGGTGAAGCCTGCCCAGTCCTGCTTATCTTTCGTGAAATCAATCTCCGATGGATTCCAAATGCCAAGTTTCTTGGCTTTTTCATACAAACGCATCGGCGGCAGGTCGCGGTTCAATCCACGGGTGGTGGTGGCAAACGATGTGTGGGGCATGGGGGTCTCCTTTTAAGGCAAGCCTGCAAACTTGTCCTGCAGAATTATACCCAAGCAACTGCGCTATAATCCCGCCATGCCCATCACCACGGACTCCGTCCGCACCTATTACGACGAGAACACCAACCTCTTCCTTAAATTCAGCGGACACAACCAAGCCCAAAACATCCACCGCTCGTTGTGGATGTCCGACACCCGCTCTCTCGAAGACGCGCTCAACACCTCCAATGCGCTCATCCAAGCGGAGATCGAATCTGTCGCACAAACGAACGCCCGCATTGCAGACCTCGGTTGCGGCGTGGGCGCGAGTCTGTTCTACATCCACCCGCGTTTGCACCAGCCTGCCCCCGCATTCGGGCTTACCCTCAGCCCCGTGCAGGCGCGGCTTGCAAGTGAATCTGCCAGACAACTTGGCTTGCAGGACCAGATCCATGTTGCCGAAGGGGATTTCACCTCCGTGCCCCTGCCAGGCGGCTCGCGTGATGCGGTCTATTCCGTTGAGGCTGCCTGCCACGCTGTTGAGCCTGAAAAATATTTCAAAGAAGCGAGCCGCCTCCTTCGCAAAGGCGGCAAACTCATTCTTGTGGATGATTTCAAAGCGGCGCATCCGTTCAACCGCAGCGAACAGAAATGGTTCGACGCCTACATCGAAGGCTGGTACGTCCCCGGTGTGCGCACTGTCGAACAAACCGAACAATCTGCGAACGCCCATCATCTCAACCTCATCAAGAACGACGAACTCACCCCTTATCTGCGTTTGCGCAACCTTCCCGATTTTCTCGCCAACACCTTGCTCTTCCTCGGTGAAAAACTGCCGTTCAACCACACCATTGTTCCATCCATGCTGGGGAGTATGGCGTTGCAACAATGTTTGTATATGAAGGTGGTTGAATATCGGATGATGGTATTCGAGAAGATAGACGATTGACCGCAGACCATAGACATGGATAAGTATGGTCAATGGTCCATCGCCCCCATCTCATGAAAATAATTACATTATTAACCAGCGGCACCCGTGGCGATGTTCTCCCTTACATCGCGCTTGGCAAAGGTTTGGCAGAAGCAGGCTGCAAGGTCCGCGTTGCCGCGCCGCGCGGGTTTGCGGATCTCGTTCAAAGCCATCACGTCCCGTTCGCCCCATTTGATGGCAACCCCACCGACCTGATGATCGAACAGGGCGATTCCACGCCGTTCACCATTGGCACCAACCCCATCCGTTCGTTTCGCGCCACACAGAACTTTCTACGCCAAGCCCGCCCGCTGTATCGTCACATGCTGCATACCGCCGCCCAAGCCTGTCGCGGCTCCGACCTGCTCATTCACGGCTTGCCCACCATCTGGGGCGCGCACATCGCCGAAGGACTGGGCATTCCCGCAGTCCGCGCCTTGCTGCAACCGCTGGCGCCCACCCGCGCATTTCCGTCCGCGCTTTTGCCGTTTCGTTTTTCTTTGGGAATTGGAAACCGGCTCTCGCATTGGATCGCGACTCAAGCCACCTGGCTTTCGTGGCGCTCCGAGATCAACCACGCGCGTCACGCGGACTTTGGGCTGGGTCCCGCCCATTGGCTTGATCCTTCGCTGCAAGCGGACTCCGCCCAACCCCTCATCCTCAACGCCTTCAGTGAAATCATCGTCTCCCGCCCAAAAGACTGGAACTCAAAGCAACGGATCACGGGCTACTGGTTATTGAAAGAAAGAACGAAAGAGCGGGTTGACGAGTTTGATATTGTGCAACGATTTATTGACTCGGCAAAGAATCCCATCGCCATCGGATTCGGCAGCCCCGGCACACAGGGATACCTGCCCATGCTCGAAGAAGCCTTGCATCTCGCCAATGCCCAAGCCGTGTTGACACTCCCTTTCAAATATCACAGCGAGATCAAATCCAAACATATCCTCCCCATCGAATACATCCCGCATGAATGGCTGTACAAGCGCGTGAGAGTCGCCATCCATCACGGCGGAGCAGGGACCACGTCGGCAAGCCTTCATGCAGGCATTCCCACCATCACCCTGCCCCTCGCCATTGACCAATTCTTCTGGGGCGAACGGATTCAAAAATTAGGCGTGGGTTTTTCCATTCCGCAGAGGGAACTCAACGCGCAGAATTTGGCACAGGCAATTGTGGAAACCTTGAATAACAAAGTGATGAATGTGAAAGCAAAAACGATCCGCGAGGCATTAAGCAAAGAGAATGGGGTGGAAAACGCAGTGAAAGTGATCCAAACCATTCTTTAATGTCATGGCGAGCCGAAGGCGAAGCAATCTTCATCGTTATGAAGAGATCGCTTTAGATGTTTCGCGCCTTCGCAATGACACAATGGCGACCATCAAAGCGACCAATGCAAACAAACTCCCCAGCCAATACGGCGCGGAGATGGCGATGACATCGAATGAAATCCCCGCAAGGGTAGGACCGAAAATGTTCGTCAGCGCCAGCAGGGTTTGATTGCCACCCATTAAGCGCCCTTGCTCATGTTCAGGGACTCGCAGAGAAACCAGCGCCGTCAGCGATGGAATGCTGATGCCCGTTCCCAGCGCAACGATGGCGACAGCGGGGAAGAGCATCCAGGGCTCGGAAGCGAGCGCCATGCCCGCCAAGCCGATCCCCATGAAGGCAAGCCCCGCCGGGATAAGCGCATGTTCGCCGAAGCGGGTTTGCAGCCTGACGAACAAAACTCCCTGCACGATCACCCCGCACAAGCCGACATAAAGATAAAAGAAACTGTTCTGCGCAGGAGACCAGCCGAAGCGGGCGTTAGAGAATAAGGGGAAATTCGTCTGCAAACCGGCGAAGGCGAGGTTAAGCAGGAAGAGCACGACCAAAAACCGCTGAATGTTCTTCCGGCGGAAGATGCCCGTAAATTGCCCCGCCCAACTGAAAACCTGGGAAAGCGGCTTGGTCTCGCGCCGTTCGGGGGATAAAGATTCGGGGAGGAAAAAGAATCCGAATGCGGCATTGGCAAAGGCGAAGGAAGAAGCGACGAGCGCCGGGAGGCTGAGTCCGTATCCGCTGAGGAGTCCGCCGAGGATGGGACCTGACATGATCCCCAATCCAAAAGCGAGTTGGGAATAATTGATGCCCTTCGCGCGATTTTCGGCAGTGGTTGAATCTGCAACGTAGGCATGGGCGAGCGTGAGGTTCGAGCCGGTCAGCCCATCCAGAAAGACCGCAAGAAAGACGACGACGAGCGAATTTGCCAAGCCCAGCAAAAGATACGATGCGCCCGTGCCGAGCAGGCAAAGCAGCAAAATGGGCTTGCGCCCGTAGCGGTCGGAGAGTGCGCCGAGGATGGGACCCGAGACGAGCTGGATCGCCGCATACATGGACATCAACCCGCCTGCAATCGCCGCGCCGCCATCCTGAGCTTGCACAAAGAACGGCAGCAGCGGCAGCATAATGCCGTAGCCGAGCATGTCTACGAAGACGGAGATGAGGATGATAAAGAATGAAGGATTCAAGGATCTGCAATTTTATCAAACCTTCCCCCATGAGACATCACTGCGGCAGCCCGGTGATGGCGCTGCCGCAGCGGCTTATTCGATTTGGGTCTGCGCCCCCTCGCTTCTTTTATGAACGTTTGGCGGATTCGCGGAAGTAGCGCCTGATCTTTGCCGCGATCTGGCGGTCGGTCATCTTGTCGGCGGCTTCGACGCCTGCGATCTGCACCGGTGCCTTCTGGTTGGTGAGGCGTTTCTGCAATTCGGATTTCGCTTCGCCGGGACCGAAGATCAGCACGGCATCTGCGCCGCGCAGGCAGGTTGCAACCTGGGTGTAATATTTCTTGAGCAAGCCATTAAATTGTTTATCGAGTTGATCGTCTCCTTTTTGGTATTGGGCGCTGTATGGCGTGCGCGAACGTTTCACGCCCCGAAGGGTGATATGCCGGTCGATGCCCGACTGTATCGTTTGCATGGCTTCGCCGCGCTCGCTCACCGTCATGATCACCGCCCTTTTGTGGTCAATCCAAAGTCCGATCTGTTTTGTCATAGATCATCCTTTCTTCATGTGCCATTTTCAGTATACGCTTTTTATGCGGGCGGGGCAATGCGGAATCGGGCGGAAGTTATGAACCGAAGCGGGTCTGCGGGTGGAGGAAAAGGTAGTAGACGGCAAGCGCGCCGCTGTAAACCAGCACCGCGAGATACACCACCAGGTTGAGCATACGCCCCGGCTCCACGGTGCCGATCAAGCCGATAAAGGGAAAGATGAGCACGAGGTCGTAGGCGAGAAAACTCAGCAGCTGACCGAGGGCATTCCGCCAGACCGGGCGGTACAAGCTGTAGAGGAAGTAGAAGGCATCGCCCAGAAAGATGCAGCCGAAGACCACGGACGTGTCGGGGTTCAGGTTCCAGGGGAAGACCGGCAGCCGCAGGACCATCATCCCGCCGACGAGCAGCAGCACGATGCTGAAGACCCAGAACGAGACCTTCACCAGCGGCGGGGTGGGAGGCGAAGCGGTGAGCGGGAGGGTGCGGCTCCATAGGAACGCTGCGGCGCTGGCGAGCGCCATCAACACGGAAGCGAGCGCAAAGGCGAGCAGTCCCGCGCGCCCTTGCGCGTTGAGGTGAAAGAAATAGACCGCTGTGGTGAGCGAGATGACGAAGACGTTGAGCGAGCCTGCCGGCAGCGCGCCCAGTTCGCCTGACCAGCCGATCCAGAGTGCGGCGGCGCTGACGGCTGCCAGAATGGAGCCGACGAACAGGTACGAGTAACGCCCATCTTCCCAGGGCCAGATGCCGAGTGCAAACGGCAGGCGGAAGATAAAGCCGAATGCCAGCGCGAGGATGAACAAGCCGCCGAGCAGGATCAGGGTGCGGATGAGTTTCATGCGGTCTCCTATCGATATTGCGGATATTGGATACTAGCCTTTTACTTCAACGACCGCCGCAGTTTCTCTGCCACGGTGCGCAAGACCTTGATGCGTGAAAAATACTTGTCGTTGGCTTCCACCAGGGTCCAGGGTGAATCGGGGGTGCTGGTTTTTAACAGCATCTCTTCGGCGGCGGTGATGTAATCTTCCCATTTGCCGCGGTTGCGCCAATCTTCATCGGTGATCTTCCATGCCTTGTAGTTGGTGCGTGTGCGCTCGCGGAAGCGGCGCAGTTGTTCCTGCTTGCTGATGTGCATCCAGAACTTGCAGATGACCGTGCCAAAGTCGGTGAGCTGGCGCTCGAACTGGTTGATCTCGCCATAGGCGCGGCGCCAGTCTGCTTCGGTGCAGTAGCCTTCGAGGCGTTCGACCAGCACGCGCCCGTACCACGAGCGGTCGAAGATGGCGATCTGACCCTGTTCGGGCATCCGCCGCCAGAAGCGGTACAGGTAATGGCGTTCCTTATCCTCACCGGATGGCGCTGCGATGGGCCAGACCACGTATCCGCGCGGGTCGATGCGTTCCGTCAGGCGTTTGATGGTGCCGCCCTTGCCCGAGGCGTCCATGCCTTCAAAGACGATCACCACCGGGCGCTTCTGGGCATAGACTTGAAACGCCAGCTCATGCAGCTCTGCCTGCAATGCTTTGAGCTGTTTCTCGTATTCGTCGCGTTCGGTCGTCAGGGTAAGATCCAGGCGATCAAGCATTGACGGCTCCTTTCATTTCCTTTTTTGCGCGCTGCCGTTTTGTCTTTGTCCCCGATGAGGCGGGCAGCCCCAGCCGGGCTTCGAGCGAGGCGATGACCGTTTCAAAGACCTTGATGCGCATGTAATACCGGTCTGCCCCTTCGACGATGGTCCACGGGGAGTGGGGGGAGTCGGTGCGGGCGATCATGTCTTCGACATAGGTTGTGAATTTTTCGTAGCGCTTGTTTTGCAGCAGGTCTTCTTCGCTGACCTGCCAGGCGGTTAATTTATCTTTGCGTAATTTTTTGATGCGTTTTTTCTGGTCTTCTTCGCTGATGTGCAGCCAGAATTTCAGGATGACGGCGCCGTCGGCGCTGAGCATTTCTTCGAACTCGGCAATGTCTTGATAGGCGGCGCGCAGTTCGTCCTTTTTGATGGTCTTGTTGAGGCGGTCGATCAATACGCGGCGATACCACGACGTATCGAAGGCGACCATTTGCCCGCGGGCGGGGATCTTGAGCCAGAAGCGCCACATCCACGGGTGGCGGGTTTCGGCGGTGCGCGGCGGGGTGACGGGGACGACGCGGAAGCCGCGCGGGTCGAGCCGTTCGGCGAGCAGGCTGATCAACCGTCCCTTGCCGGTGGCTGCCCAGCCTTCGAAGATGATGATGACCGGAACTTTGGCGTCGAAGACGGCATGCTCCAGTTCGTACAGTCGCTGCTGCAGGGGTCTTAAACGTTTTTTGTATTCTTCCTGCGGGATGGATAGGTCGAGGTTGACATATTCCAGCATGGCGGGCTCCAGTCGGTTGATGTGAGAACTTGCTGGTTATTTTACCTCTCCACCGCCGCTATCCCCACATTTGGCAGGAAAACCTACCCCCAGATATGGGGGGTAGGTGGGGCGCTGGTTTGCAAAGGGTAGTCGAAGGATGGTCGAAGGAGCGTTGAAGGAACGTCGAAAGGACGCTGAACGGGGGGATGCCATATATGGGGGGGGGAAAACCGTCCATCCCTGCCCGAACGGAGGGTGTCATTTCCACAAAAAGGCGCCCCTTCCCATTTGGGAAGGGGCTGGGGGAAAGGTCCAGTGGATATATTCGATTGTGGCGCTTATCAGTTTTTTCAACAGTGCGTAACTAACCACCTCTATTGAGAGGATTGAAACTTATTAAGGCTGGTAATGAGCAAAACGACAGGTTTTAAGTAAGAATCTAAATGCCTCTATGAAGGGGATTGAAACCATTCCCCATAGAACAGCAACCAAAAAAATACCCTCTCCTTTTAGGAGAGGGGCAAATGGAGAAATTTGATTATTACGCTCATCAGGGTGAAGTCACTCGCGCACGATGAATTACTACACCACCTTTGTTCATAAGATAGCTGATTTACGTGTTTTCGTTTTCCAAAGAAAAGGGCATTTTGAAATTCTATCTACCAGTGTATATAAATTGGGTAAAATATACATAGGAGCTATTAATCATGGACGGAGTTATCCAATTTCTTGCTCAGAATTCTAGATTAGTAACATTGGTTACGGTAGCAGTAAGTATCATAGTTATAGCGGTGCCAATGATGTTTATCGTTGCTTTTTTTCAGGGAAGGGAAATTACAATTTGGCCTCCTAAGATTGGTGCCAAAGATCATAACAATAAATCTCGAAAATTAGGAAACACCATTGTTCATAGTCAGGGCACCAAACTTGAATCTACTCATAAAAAAGACTCTAACATAAATCCAGAAAAAGTTTTTTCCTTCTTTAAGGGATGGAAGTCTGTTGAAAAAGAGATTGCAAAGCGACTTGAAAAATCTAATGAAGTGAGGTTGATACAAATTAAAGGACGCGAGTTGTATCAAGATTTTCCTTTGAAGCAGGCATTGAAGTTTAGAACTCAACAGGATAAGTCCACAAAAATATTGTTGCAAGACCCGAGATCTAAATACATTGGGAATGAAGTTAGTAAGGAATTTGAATGGAAGAACCATGAAAAATACTTACAAGATTTTAATCATTCCCTGAATAATCTGGCGGATGTAATTAAGAATCATACAAAAGTTGTAAAACTGTATGATGCTGTACCATTAATCAAGCTGTATATCTTTGATGAAGATATCTTTGTTAGTGTTTACACGGGAACAATAAAAGACCGAAACAGTGATGAAGTATTTGTGTGGTTTGTTTTGCGCAAGGATAATCTATTTGACTTGGCTAGGCTTATAGAAAGGTATTTTGATATGTTGTGGAGAGAAAGTAGGGAGTTATTTCTAATTAGGAATAACTGTGTTTTATTTAATGAAAACTCTTATTTTCTATCTATCCCTGTTGCACGGCAAGTTATAGGGGTTGATAAGGAGAAAATGTTGTTTCGAGGTAAGTTGTTTGAATTAAAGAGCGAATTTCATATAACAATTATTGGTTCAAATATAATGCATATAGTAAAAGAAATATTAGAAAAAGACAAAACCAAGAAAGAGCGTTTTCTTGTTTTTTTGTCTGAATTTAACTGGAGTTATGAACTTACTAATAGATATTATCATTTAGTGAGGGATATAACTAAGGGTAAAAAAGGTGAACATATTGAAAGCATAATACAAATTGTTACCGTCCCTGGTATTGAAGATTTTTACAAGATGCTCGAGAGTCTAATTGATATTCAAATCCCATTTCGACCGATGCATATAACAATTTATGTTAATGGAAATCAAAAGGGTATTAGCGTGGATACACAAATTGATTTAGAGACTTATAACCATGGTGAAATTACTTTAGATCAAATAAGAAGTTAATGGTTATTGTTTTCTTTTGAGAGCATTGACATTCAAGTTTTTTACAATGTTTTTTGAGGCCACCTGTAGGTAAAATCTGGCTTTAAGCCATGCGCTCGATATACGAGCCTAACCTATAGGATGCTGTTTTTAACGGAAATTTTTTTCAATCAAAATGAACGGCGTCCCACCCCTGCTACGGGGACGAGACGCCGTCCTCTAATTACCAATTACCACTTACTAAAGTTTCGCAAACCTCGACACCACCTTCGCCAACCCGGCGGGACGATCCATGACCCCGCCTTGATGAACGCCGATGACCGTGCCTTCCTTCGCGTATGCGGACTCCACGAAGGCTTGACCGGTGATGAAACGCGCGCTGTCGATGGCACAGGAGGTCACGAAGCCGATCTGCTTTCCGTCGGCATTGACCACCGGGTCACCGTTGTGCGCCATGCGCGTGCGTTGTTCGTCAAAGGTGAAGCGGATGACCACACCCTTGCGCTCTTTCTCGCGCGCCACGTATGCTTCGCGTCCGATGAACCACGGCTTGTACGGCTTGACGTAGGAACCAAATCCGCCTTCGGCAACGCCGAGATCGCGACCGCCAAATTTGCCGGAACCAAGTCCCATCTCATGCCCATATAACGGAAGTCCCGCTTCGGTGCGGAGCGAGTCACGCGCGCCCAAACCGATGGGCTTCACGCCGAACGCTTCACCCGCTTTGAGCACCGCATTCCAAAAGTCCACGGCGCGCTCGGGGTGGACGAACAACTCGAACGCCATCTTCTCGCCGGTGTAGCCTGTGCGCGAAACGATGAGATCAAACCCACCAACCACTGCATCACACAACTCAGTTCTCTTTAACTTCGTAACTCGTAACTTTGTCTCTTCATCCATCCCCATCGCAATCAACACATCACGAGACTTCGGTCCCTGCAAGGCAATGTCCACGCGCATCGCGTCACCCGCTTTTGGGTCGCGCAAATTTCGGATCGCCGCCTCATACCCATAGGTCCGCGCAAAGGGGCGAGCGTTGTCAATTTTCACCTTGCCATCGCGCACACTTTCCAGCCACGTCCGGTCCTTATCATCGTTCGACGCGTTGACCACCACCAGATAATTATCCCAGCCGCGGCGATAGACGAGCGTATCGTCGATCACATCTGCATCGGGCGTGAGGAAGTGCGTGTACAAACTTTCACCGGGCATCAAGCCGCCGCAGTCATTGCCGCAGACCGTGTCGAGGAACGACGCCGCATCCGCGCCGCGCACATCATACACACCCATGTGACTCACATCGAAGAGTCCCGCCGCCTGACGAGTGGCAAGATGTTCTTCAAAAATAGACGTGTACACCACCGGCATTTCCCAGCCTGCAAAGGGGACCATTCTGCCGCCGAGGTCTCTATGAGTTTGATTCAACGCCGTCTTCTTCATCTCCCCTTCGACCTCTACCCACTCGAAGGGCGGCAGCGCTTCTTTACTGGACTTTGAATCGATTCCAATGAACCAAGGCTTTTCCACGCTGACAGTTTTCTTCGAGAGCAATGCCGCGCCGAGGCGCACATCCTTCTTCTTGACGTCCGCCACCACGAACGGACCCGGCATACGCGACGCCGAGAAATCTTTTTCGCCGTTCAGGTTGAACGACATGTATCCATCGGAAAGGTCACGCAGCCACGTGCCAACGACACCGGCTTTGGCGGGCGGAACTTCGAGTTGATAGGTATCCGAGTTGACGCAGGTCAACGTGCATTTGACTGTGCCCTTTGGTGTGGCAATTGTCGTTGCCGCTGATTTGCCTTTCTTCAACGCAGACATATCCAAAGAGGTCGCGTAATCCAACACCTGACGAATACGCACACCGCGCAACTCAAAGACGCTGGTCTTGCTCTTATCATCAATATAGTAGAAGTGCGGATACTTGCTCTTCTCGACCTTGAAATCAATTCCCGCGCCTTCTGCCAATTTGCGGATCTTCAACTTGGCATCGTTCAACACTTTGAAGTCAAGTTTCGCGCGGCGCTGTTTGCCCTTGCGGACCGTATCCACCGCATGAGGCGCGCACGCCAGCAAAACGTCAGAGATGATGTCTGCCAGTTGGCGCGACTGCTTCTCGTTGAATCCGCGCTGGGTGATCCACGGTGTACCGAGGCGAATGCCTGATGGTGCCGCCGCGCTCTTGTCACCGGGGATAGTGTTGCGGTTGACGACCACACCGACAATATCCAGAATGCGAGCCGCCTGGTCACCGCTCAGTTTCGTTCCATCCTCACCGACAACTGACGAACAATCCACGTTCAGCATGTGGCAGTTCGTGCCGCCGAACGGAACGCGCAGTCCGCGCTTGGTAAATTGGTCTGCCATTGCAACGGCGTTCTTGATGGTCTGGTCTTGCAGTTTCTTGAACTGCTTGGTCTGCGCCAGTTTGAACGCCAGCGCCAGCGCCGCGAATACATTGACATGCGGTCCGCCCTGTTCACCGGGGAAGACGGCTTTGTCGAGTTTCTTGGCGATGTCGGCTTTGGTGGTCATCAACACTGCGCCGCGTGGACCATCGAGCGACTTGTGAGTCGTAGACATGACCACATCCGCGATGCCGATGGGGGAGGGAACCACGCCCGCCGCCACCAGACCGCCGATGTGGGAAATATCGGTCAAAAGATATGCGCCGACCTCATCCGCAATTTCGCGGAACTTCTTCCAATCCGGTACCCATGAATAAGAGGAATAGCCAGCGATCAACAGTTTTGGCTTGTTCTCCAACGCCAGTTGACGGATGGCTTCGTAATCGAGTTTCTCATTTGCATCGACAGAGTAGTGAACTGCCTTGAACCACTTGCCACTACGGTTGACCGGTGAACCGTGCGAGAGATGACCGCCATGCAGCAGGTCGAGCCCCATCACGGTATCGCCGATGTTCAGCAAGGCTTGATAGACCGCATTGTTGGCGGGTCCACCCGAAAGCGCCTGCACGTTGACGTAGATCTGGTCGGCGGTAAATCCATTCGCGGCGAACGCCTCGGCGGCGCGGCGGCGGGCGAGCGCTTCGACCGTATCCGCGTATTCCACGCCTTTGTAGTAGCGCGGGTCACCGTTGCGGCGGTATTCGGCCAGCCTCATCGGGTGGTCGAGGATCTCTTCCTCGCTCATCCAGCGCGACCCTTCCTCCGGGTAGCCTTCGGCGTAAATGTTCTGGAAGGCAGACATCAACGCTTCACGCACCGCCATCGGTGCAGTCGATTCGCTGGGAATCAATATGAGTTTGCGGTATTGGCGTTCGGCTTCGAGTTGGGTCAGTTCGTAAACAGCGGGGTCGAGTTCGGCAAGTTTGCCGCGAAATAAGTGGTCGGGCATGATTTTATCTCCTTGAATGAGAGTGAACCTAATTGTCAGACATTTATATTGTAGGACGGGAAGGGAGGAAGGTCAAGTGAAAAATGACATGGACTCGCCCTTGACTCTCCCGCCGCTGGAGGGTGTATAACACGCATCGGAGGCTTCCATCCATGATACGTATCGGAGACTTTTCAAAACTCAGCCGCGTGCCTGTCAAGACCCTGCGCTACTACGACGAAATGGGTCTGCTCAAGCCTGTTGAGGTGGATTCGTTCACTGGCTACCGCCTGTATGAGTACAGCCAGTTGTCTCGCCTCAACCGCATCCTGGCGCTCAAGGACCTGGGCTTTTCGCTCGAGGAGATCGGCCGTCTTCTCGATGAAGATCTGCCCGCCGAGCATTTGCGGGGGATGCTCAAGCTCAGGGAAACGGAAGCCCGGCAACGGGTCTGGGAGGAGGCGGAGCGTTTGAAACGGGTTGAGGCGCGGTTGAGACAAATCGAACAGGAGCATAGCATGTCGAAATATGATGTAGTTATCAAAAGCGTGGATGTGATGAGGGTCGCTTCCGTCCGCGATGTGGTGCCGACGCCTCCCGATCAGGGACGGTTGTGGCGTGAACTGGAGGGGCATCTCGCTTTGAGCCGCGTCCGCGCGGTGGGCGCATGTCTGAGTTTGTATCACGACGAGGAGTATAAGGAGCGCGATTGGGACATCGAAGTCTGCGAGCCGGTTGCGGTGGATGTGAGCGGCTCGGCGCGGGTAAAGGTGCGCGAACTGCCCGCGGAGGAAACGATGGCGTGTGTCATCCATCACGGTCCGTTCACCAGCATCGGCGAGGCGTATGATGCAGTGATGAAGTGGATCGCGGAGAATGGGTATCAGATCACGGGACCAGCGCGCGAGGTGTATGTCCGCGCGGCGAGGAATGGCAGCCAGACCGACCCGGACACGGTGACGGAGATCCAGTATCCGGTGAAGAGGGTGTAGTTCGTGCGAGCGTGAGCGGGGCGGCAAAACCGCCTCGCTCTTTTTTATTGACATTCCCTTCCCCCTCAGGTAGAATACCACTCGCCTTTGAACTTGGGCCTGTAGCGCAGTTGGGAGCGCGCCTCAATCGCACTGAGGAGGTCAGGGGTTCGAATCCCCTCAGGTCCACCTGTTCAAACTCATCACCCGGGCCCATAGCGCAGTTGGGAGCGCGTCTCAATGGCATTGAGAAGGTCGGGGGTTCGAATCCCCCTGGGTCCACCATAGATAAACGTCAAAGCAGGAGTAGTAGGTCGTCCCGTCAGCGAGTTGGGAGAGTGAGGTGGAAGCCCAACACCAGTGTCCACGGGGCACTATCGAAAAAGACCGAACTCGCCTGACTGCCCCTGAGCATCGTCGAAGGGGAGACTGCGCTGGTGAACGTGAAGTAGTCAGCGCCGGGTGTGCCCGTTACAGCAAAAGAGTGCGTTTGCTTATCAAACGAATTCGGGTGGTACCGCGGAGAGAACTCTTCGTCCCAGATGTGGATGAAGGGTTTTTTGTTTTATATCGTCTGGCGTCTTGAGATTGCTTCGGGCCATCGCCCTCGCAATGACAAAACAATAAAGGAGGCACGCATGAACATGAAACTGAAATTCTGGAAGCAGGGTCCACTACTTGCGGGTCTTCTTTGCGCGTGTGTGTAAATGACCAGGGTGAAGAACCCGATACTTTGAACCTGATACCTGAAACGAATAAGAGGTCAGAATGGCTGCAACAAAAAAGAAAAAGGAAGAAACAAAAAAGAAACCGGCGGTTAAGAAGGCTGTAAAACCGTCGGCAAAGAAGACCGCGACGAAAAAGAGCACCAAGCCCGCTGTGAAGGCAACGGTGAAAAAAGCGGTGAAACCGGTTGCGAAAAAGGCAACCAAGCCGGCGGCGAAGACATCGTCCCCGAAGGCGAAAACGGTCAAAAAGGCGGGTCAGCCCAAAGCGAGGAAAGAGGCGCAACCGAAGGCGGCGAAGCAAACGACCACCACAAAAGCGATCATCCCCGCGCCCAAGGCGGCGATCACGCCTGTGACCGCCAAGCCCAAGTCCATCGTCCCGGTGGATGCGAAGCCGAAGGCGATCCAAACTACAAAGAAGGAAGAACCGAAGCCAATGAAGGATCTGTCGTACAACCCCGGTGCCATCGAGAAAAAATGGCAGGCGAAATGGGAAGCGGACAAGTTGTACCGCTCGGTCATCGATGAACGCAGGAAGAAGCACTACGCGTTGACGATGCTGCCGTATCCGAGCGGCGACCTGCATATCGGTCACTGGTACGCGATGACGCCGTCCGATGCGCGCGCGCGCTTCAAGCGGATGCAGGGGTACAACGTCCTGTTCCCGATGGGCTTCGATGCGTTCGGTCTGCCGGCGGAAGGCGCGGCGATCAAGAACAACATCCACCCGAAGATATGGACGTACCAGAACATCGAGCGGATGCGGGCGCAAATGCGCACGATGGGCGCGATGTTCGACTGGGAACGCGAAGCGGTATCCGCCGACCCCGAGTATTACAAATGGACGGAGTGGTTCTTCATCCAGTTGTACAAGCATGGGTTGGCGTATCGCAAGAAAGCCACTGTGGACTGGTGCCCGAAGGACAACACCACCCTGGCGCGCGAGCAGGTCAAGGGTGACGACCGCGTCTGTGACCGCTGCGGCACTCCGGTCATCAAAAAGGAACTGGAGCAGTGGTTCTTCAAAGCCACGAAATACGCGGACGAATTGCTGCGCTTCGACGGCATCGACTGGCCCGAGTTTATCAAAGTTTCGCAGACGAATTGGATCGGTCGTAGTGAAGGCGCTTCGGTCATCTTCAAGACGGTCCCCTCCGGGGATGATAAGGCGGGCGACCCCATCGAGATCTTCACCACCCGACCGGATACGCTGTGGGGCGCGACCTTCATGGTCATGTCGCCGGAGCATCCGCTGGTGGAGAAGATCACCACGCCGGAACACGCGCAAGCCGTCCGCGAGTACAAGGCTCAAGCCGAGAAACAGACCGACATCCAGCGTGAGGCGAAAGATAAAGAGAAGACCGGCGTTTTCACCGGCGGTTATGCCATCAACCCGGTCAATGAGGAACGCATCCCCATCTGGGTCGCGGATTATGTCTTGATGTCGTATGGAACCGGCGCGATCATGGCGGTCCCTGCGCACGACGAGCGCGACTTTGAGTTCGCGCGCAAGTTCGGTTTGAAGGTCATTCCCGTTATCCAGCCTGTAGGGGCGAGTCACGACTCGCCCTTACAAGGCGACACAATGACCGAAGCCTACCCGCACGAAGGCGTGATGATCAACAGCGGGCAATTCAACGGTACGCCCGCCACGAACGACAAAGGCATGGCGAACCCCGCCATCAAAGCCGTGACCGACTGGCTGGAGCAAAAAGGCATCGGCAAACGCGACGTCAATTACCGTTACCGCGACTGGTTGATCTCGCGCCAGCGATTCTGGGGCGCGCCGATCCCGATGGTCTATTGCGAAACGCACGGTTGGAATCCCGTGCCGGACGATCAATTGCCCGTGCTGCTGCCCGATGACATCGACGAATGGAAACCGACGGGTGAGTCGCCGTTGAAATTCCACCCAACGTGGAAGAATACCACCTGCCCGGTCTGCCATGGACCCGCCACGCGCGAAACCGACACCATGGATACGTTCATGTGCTCGTCGTGGTATCACCTGCGCTATTTGAGCCCGCAGTACGACAAGGGTCCGTTCGATGAACAGGAATACAACTACTGGATGCCCGTCGATACCTACACGGGCGGCAGCGAACACGCCACCATGCACCTGCTGTACACGCGCTTCTTCCACAAGGCTCTGCGCGACATGGGCATCACCGAAGGCAATGAGCCGGTGATGCAGCTGCGCAATCAGGGCATGGTGCTGGCAGAGGACAATACCAAAATGTCCAAGAGCCGCGGTAATGTGGTCGCGCCTGATGTGCTGGTGAAAAAATACGGCGCGGATACCGTGCGCGCGTATTTGATGTTCTTCGCCCGCTGGCAGCAAGGCGCTCCGTGGGATTCGCAAGGCATCGAAGGCAGCGCACGATGGATCCGCCGCGTGTGGACTCTGTTCACCGACCCGCAGATCGCTTCCGACTCCGCCGGAGCTGCCTCTGAAGAAACCAGGCGGAATCTACGCCGCAAGGTTCATCAAACGTTGAAGCGCGTCACGCGAGATTTCGAGAACTTCGAGTTCAACACCATCATCTCATCGCTGATGGAATTGATGAACGAGATGTACAAGGCACGCGAAGCCGGAGCCGTTGGCACAGACGAATGGAAGGAAGCGCAGGAGATCTACCTAAAGATGATGGCGCCCGTCGCGCCGCATATCGCCGAGGAACTGTGGACGGAACACTTCGGCAAGCCATACTCGATCCACCAACAGATGTGGTCCAGCGTGGATGAAGCCGCCGCCAAAGACGATGTGATCGAGATCCCCGTCCAGATCAATGGCAAGGTGCGTGACCGCATCAGTGTCGCCGCCGATGCGGGCGAGGACGAGGTCAAGGCTGCGGTGATGGCAAGCGAGGTCATTCAGAAGCATCTGGAGGGGAAAGAACCAAAGAAGGTGATCGTCGTCAAAGGCAAGCTGGTGAGTCTGGTCGTCTGATCCGTTGAATTCCCCGAGGAGAGATCTTCGGGGAATTTTTTTCTGGTCGTATAATTTGACCATGCCCAGCGTCCAACTCTTCATCACCTGTCTCACCGATTCATTCTTCCCCGATACTGGCGAAGCCGTCGTGGAGATCCTCCGCCGCCTCGGCATCGAGGTGGAATTCTCTCCCGATCAAACCTGCTGCGGGCAGCCGCAATTCAATGCCGGTCTGCGAAACGATGCGCGTGAAATTGCAAAACATACCATCAACGTGTTCGAGAAAACCAGCGGGGATATTGTCACGCCATCCGGCTCGTGTGCCCATCAATTTCGACATAACTATAAGGAACTTTTCGAAGGCGATGCGGAATGGCAACCACGGGCGGAATCATTGGGCAAACGAGTGTACGAATTCACCGAATATCTTGTGGACAAACTCGGCGTGACCGATCTCGGCGCGTCGTGGGACGGGCTGCTCACCTATCATCCATCCTGCCATACCTTGCGCGGCATCAACGTGGACAAGCAGCCGCGCATGCTCTTAAAGCATGTCAAAGGCGCGACGTTGGTGGACTTGCCCAATGCGCACGAGTGCTGCGGTTTCGGCGGGGTGATGTCTGCGGAGCACCCCGAACTCTCGGCGGAGTGGTTGAAGCGAAAGATATCCAACCTTGAAGCCACCCATGCCCCGACTCTCGTCGTCACCGATGCAGGGTGTCTGATGCACATCATGGGCGGGTTGAAGCGACAAGGCAAAGCGCAACGGGTTGTGCATATCGCAGAAGTCTTGAATCAACGATGAAAGAAACTTCGAAGTATGTCTTTGTCAACGTCGGCAACGGACGGCTGGCTCTTGATCACCGCCCCGGCAGAGGCGACTTTGCGCGCCTGCGCGAACTGGGTTGTACACATGTGGTCACTTTGTTGAAAGAAAGCGAGTCGGCGCAGAAGATCGGCAGCCAGACGAAGAATGCCGGCATGGAATGGGTGTGGGTTCCCGTGCAAAACGGACATTACCCGCAAGGGGAAGTCCATGAACGCCTGCTTGCCGCCATGCCTCAGATCTCGCAACTTTTGGATGAAGGCAAGTCGTTGTTGATCCATTGCTCGGCAGGGATTCACCGCACAGGCACCGTGGCATACGGACTTTTGCGCTGGCGCGGTGTGGAACGTGACGAAGCCATGCGCCTTATTCACACCATGCGTAAAGAGACCGCCGAAGGGATGATGGAAAAACGCAGGCGCTGGGGCGATGAACAGGCGCGTCGTTCTGTGCAAACCGAAACGAACTGGTTCACTGCCATTCGAACGTTTCTGCGCCGTTTGGTTAAAGGATGATATATGCGTCTAAAATCTGCAACATACTACGATGAGATCTATGCAGCCAACGGCAAGGATTATCCCGCCGAGGCGGAGATCACGCATAAGTTCATTAAGCGTTACAAAATCTCCAAAGGAAACACCCTGTTGGATGTCGGCTGCGGCACAGGGGTTCATATGAACTTATTGAAGAAGCACTATCAGGTCGAGGGCTTGGATATTGACCCGTATATGCTGCGCGAGGCGCGGAAACATTACCCCGATATGAATTTCCATCAGGGAGATATGGCAGATTTCGATCTGGGGAAAACCTTTGACGTGGTGATCTCCCTGTTCAGCGCGATCGGATACGTCCGAACAAAGGCACGTTTGAACAAGACCCTCAAAACCCTGGCGAGACATTTGAATCCGGGTGGGGTCGTTTTGGTCGAACCGTGGTTCGCACCGGACCAATGGCATCCGGGCAGGGTGTTCACGACGGTTGCCACTAAAGCGGACTCAAAAGTCGTTCGCATGAGCTACAGCAGACAACGCGGAAAGATCTCCGTTTTGGAATTCCAATATCTGATCGGAACTTCCAGAGGCGTTGAACACGAGACCGAACTCCTTGAGTTGGGTTTGTTCACCGAACAGGAATATTTGCAGGCATTTCAGAAAGCCGGTCTGACCGTGACGCACGACCTCAAAGGGTTAGATGGGCGCGGATTGTATATCGGGGTCAAGCCATGAGCAATCGCTTCTTCCGCCAGCGCATCCGCGAATCCATCGATAACCTGACCTTGCAAACCGCGCTGGATAACAACACCGAACGCCGCCTGAAGGGCAAAGCCGCTGCATTCGAGTCGCTTCCAGATTGGCGCGAGCGGCGGGTGCGGGCGCACAATGTCCGCGCCGAGGTGATCGAACATCTCGAAGCCCATCTTTCCAAGTTCATCGCCAACAATGAAGCCAATGGCGTGATCGTCCATCGCGCCAAAGATGCGTGGGAAGCAATAGACATCGTTTTAAGAATTGCAAAAGATATACCGCAGAGACGCAGAGAACACGGAGAAGATACAAGAAACATTTCTGTTCATCCCCGTTCATCTGTGGTGAATCCGATCCTTGTCGCCAAATCCAAAAGCATGGTCAGCGAAGAGATCGAGTTGAATCACGCGCTCGAAAAAGAAGGCATCCGCGTTGTCGAAACCGACCTGGGCGAATACATCGTACAACTGCGGCACGAGCGACCGAGTCACATCATCACACCGGCGGCGCACCTCAAGAAGGAACAAGTCGCGCAACTCTTTCACGAAAAACTGGGCATCCCTTACACCGAAGACATTCCCACCCTCACCGCCACAGCCCGCAGGGTGTTGCGTGAAGTCTTCCTCACTGCCGATATCGGCTTAAGCGGCGTCAACTTTGGCGTGGCAGAAACCGGCGCACTTTGCATCGTCACCAACGAAGGCAACGCCCGCATGGTTACGAGCCTGCCTAAAACACATATTGCCCTCATGGGCATGGAGCGTCTCGTTCCGAATCTGGATGATCTGGCGTTGATGCTCTCCCTCCTGCCGCGTTCTGCCACGGGTCAAAAGCTCACGGTCTACACCCAGTTGTTGCACAAGCCCATGCCGGATCAGGCGCGTCATCTCATCATCCTCGATAATGGACGCAGCCGCATCCGCAATTCTCCGCTCAAAGAAAGCCTGTATTGCATCCGCTGCGGCGCGTGTCTTAATGCCTGCCCGGTCTTTCGCGAACTGAGCGGTCATGCTTACATCGGGCGCGACCTGTCCATAGCGCCGTATCCGGGTCCCATTGGAAGTGTCATCTCGCCGGGGCTGCTCGGTGAAAATTATGTCCATCTCGCGCAGGCATCCTCGCTGTGTGGCGCGTGCAAAGAAGCCTGCCCCGTGGATATCGATCTGCCGAATCTGCTCACACGTGTGCGTGCCGGAGAAATAGAAGAAAGAGGAAAGAAAAAGGATGGCGGCGCAGGCTTGACCAGGGCAACGAAACTCGGTTTACAGATATACACCCGCCTCGCGACTCAGCCGAAGTTGTTTGCCCTCTCTCAAAAATTCGCTTCGCTGGGAACACATCTCCTCTCACCTCGCTCGCAGTGGATGCGCCTGCCCGCGTTCACGGGCTGGGGGTACAGCAAGGACTTTCCGCGCTTTGCAGGGAAGACGTTTCGGGAGAGATGGAAAGTGGAACGTGTCATCCTGAGTGAAACGAAGGATCTCTTACATGATGAGAAAGACTCTTCGGTCGCGCCGCAAACGCTCCCTCAGAGTGACATTAACTTAATGCAACAATTCACCACCGAACTCACGGCTCTCTCTGGCAATGTTTATCAAACAAACGATCCCACCCAAGCGGTCATTGAATATCTACACTCGAAGAGCGTTAAAAAGATCTACCTGCAATCCAATGTTCTGGATGAATCTCGTTTGCGTCAATCTGGCATTGACTTTACCCAAGACCCTGACCCGACTCTCGCTGTCGGTGTGACGAAGGCATGGGTTGGGCTGGCAGATACCGGGTCTGTTTTGGAAGCGGATGATGAATTGCTCGGGTCGTTGCTGCCGGAAATCCATCTCACAATTTTGGATGTGCAAAACATCCTGCCCTCCCTACCGGATGCGATGCACCTGGTGAATGGGAGAAACGCGGTCCTCATCACCGGACCTTCGCGCACAGCGGATATTGAGATGACGCTGACCATCGGCGTGCATGGACCGAAGGAATTGCATGTTTTCGTTGACGATTCAAAACGCGGGTGATAGAATACAGCCCGCAAACGCCCCCATCGTCTAGCGGCCCAGGACGGAGCCCTCTCAAGGCTCAAACCGGAGTTCGAGTCTCCGTGGGGGCACCACCCAGTGACAGTCACATCCAACGTGGCTGTCACTTTTTTTTGGAGATATATGACAGCATCAAACTCTTCCCGCGGGTTCATCATTGCACTGATCGCCACTCTATTTTGGTCCACCACCGGACCGCTCATCAGTTATCTGGTCAAAACGTATTCCCTGCCATCGCTCGTGCTTGCCTTCTGGCGTGATCTGTTCGTTGCGTTTGGCATGGTCGTTGGGCTGTTGATCTTCAGCCGCGCGCGTTTTTCTTTGGATCGCAAGCATTGGGGCTTCATCATCCTGTACGGTCTGACACTGGCAGTCTTCAACTCGATGTGGACGTTCTCGGTTCAATACAACGGGGCGGCGGTTGCCACGGTGTTGGCTTTTTCCTCCCCGGCAATGACGGCGCTGCTCAGCCGCATCATCTTCAAGGAAACGTTCAGCCGGATCAAGGTCATATCCATTGCGTTGAGTTTCATCGGCACGATCCTCGTCTCGGGCGCAGCCGACCCGGCGATGTGGAAACTCAACCCGGCGGGCATCATCTTCGGGTTGCTGACCGGTCTATTCTTCGCGTTCTATAACCTCGAAGGCAAAGTCGCCAGCGACAAACACATCGACTCATGGACGGCGCTTTTGTACAGCTTCGGCATCGCGGCGGTCTTTCTCTTCTTCTTCATCATCGCCAATGACCTGTTCATCACGAACCAATCCCCGTTGATAGACCTGCTTTGGCTTGGAAAATCTTTCGCAGGCTGGAGCATCTTGTTCCTGCTGGGCGTGATCCCCACGCTCGGTGGGTTCGGCTTGTACACCTTGAGCATCCGCTACCTCTCGCCGACGATCTCCAATCTCATCGCCACGCTGGAACCGGTCTTCACGGCGATCTGGGCGTATATCTTCCTAAGTGAAGTGTTGACCAATGTGCAACTTGGCGGCAGTCTATTGCTGATGTTTGGCGTGATCTTGTTAAGGCTTGGGAATCGCGAGTAAATCGGCTAATGCGGGATGGTCAACTCACCCTGCCAGGGTAGAAATTGCGAGAATCTTTGCAGATCATAGGTCGCCTTGATGGCGAAGCGATGCAAGGCGAACAAGTCATAACGATGCTGGTCGCTCGAAGCGCCAAGTCCCATCCCTGCGAGATAGCCCGCTGAATACGCCGCGTTCATGATGCCGCAATCGTATTCTCCAAATGGATAGGCAATTGTCAGGATCGGTAGTCCGAATTCATCTTCCAAAAAACTTCGCGATCCTGCGATCTCGATCCGCTTTTGGTCTTCCGTCAATTTAAGCAGGTCATAGTGATTCATGGTGTGACTGCCAATTTCCCACCCTGCTTCCAACATCTCTTTTGCCTGTTCGATGTTCATAAAATTTTTAGCATTGAGATAGTTTCCGACCAAATACAGAACCCCGACCAATTGATACTGCTGCATGATGGGGAATGCCGTTGTGTAGTTGTCCAAATTACCGTCATCAAATGTGATGATAATCGGGCGCGGCGGAAGGTCAGCGCCATGATGGATCGCGTTAATGAGCGTGGACGTGGTGATCGATGTATATCCCCAGGAACGCAGCAACTGCATCTGTTTCTCGAACTCTTCAGGCGTGATGTAATACTGGCTGTTTGTGGGGGATGTCCCAATATGATGATACAAAAGGATCGGGGTCACCACCGTATCCGGTCCCTGATGACACCATGCAGGAGTGGAAGTTTCCTGTACGGCTGGTGGAACAGCGATCGGTGAAATTGGAATCGGTGAATTAGTCGGTGACGCCAATGGTTGAAGCGTCTCTGCGACTACGTCCTCAGTTGGCGTGTCAATGGCGTTTCCCCCATGGCACGCAGAAATCAGAAAAAGAAAATGAACAGAAACTGTTTTTTCATATCAACGATTTAACTCCCAGATCAGGCGCAACCCTTCGAGCGTGAGCCAGGGCGAAATGAAATTGATCACCTTCGTCTCTTTGGCAACGACTTCCGCCAGTCCGCCTGTAGCAATGACCTTCATATCGCTTCCCAACTCAGACCGGAAGCGGTTCACCATTCCCTCGACCATTGAGACGTAGCCGAAGAGGAGTCCGGATTGCATCGCGTGGACGGTGTTCCGCCCGATGACTGAAGGCGGTACTTGCAGGTCAATGCGCGGCAGTTTTGCGGCACGGGTATACAGTGCTTCTGCGGCAAGGTTGATCCCCGCAGTGATGGCACCGCCGAGATATTCGCCGTCTTTGGTGACGGCGTTGAAGGTGGTGGCGGTGCCGAAGTCCACCACGCAGGCGGGACCGCCATAAAGTTTCATCACCGCCACAGCATCACAGACACGATCCGCACCGACGGCTTTGGGATCTTCGTAGCGGATCTTGATCCCGGTTTTGATGCCTGCATCCACGACCAATGGTTCCTGCTTGAGGTATTCGCGGCAGGCTTGGACGACGCGCCCGGTCAATGGTGGGACAACGGAGGCGAGCGAGATCCCGGTTAAGTCATTCGGGGTTTTTCCGGCATTTTGCAAAACGCCTAAAAATTGTAAACCATATTCATCTGGCATGCGGTTATGGTCGGTGGCGAGACGCCAGTGCGCACCGAGTTGGTCGCCTTCATACAAGCCGAGCGTCAGGTTGGTATTGCCGATGTCAATGGTGAGGAGCATATCTGTATTTTACCCCTTCCTATTGAGATTAGATGGGAATCATGGTGCCGCCGCATAGAACGGTGACAGTGCGTGCAGGATGCTGACAAGGAAACCAAAATTGTTGATCATCAATGCCAATACGATAAGCGCCGATCCCCATTGAAACCATTTCTTGTTTGCAAGATCAGAGAATGCCAGCGCAAGGAACAACATGAAGGCGTACACCCAATACGAAGTGTACAGGAATAGTTCCGTGCCGTAGAGAAGGTGCAGCAAAAAGTTGAACGCAATAACGCCGAGCAAAGCAAGTGCCAACGGAGTGTGTTTAAAAGTACGGACCTGCTTGACGAAAAGCAGAAATCCGCTTGAAAGGAAAATCAGCCACATGGCTAGAGGCAGGTTTGCCAGTCCCTTGTAGGAGGCGATGGCTTTCGTGCGGACGTCGTAGGTTTTGAGGTCGATGGTGGGGAATGGCGGTTTTTCCGAAACGGCTTCGACCACTTGCGGACCGACCATGCCATAAAGCAGGATGGAGCGGCTGACGATGTTGAACTTGCGGATGATCGATTCCGGTTCAGATAAACGCATCGGGTCGGATAAGTTTCCATTGGAAGAGCGGACGAAGTTGAATTCGAAAGCAATGTCGCCCGGGACAAAAAAGAGAGTCTGTTTGTTGGGGTGAAGGAGGCTTGTTGCAGAGGTCAGCAAGGTGCCCAAAGCGAGGACGAGAATGGAATATTGGACGAGACGTTTGAAACCGAATTTGTTGAAGAAGAGAGCGATCACGCCCTGGGCGATGTTGGTGATGGTGATGCCGAAGAGCAGTAACCCGGCCGGGACGAGGACAATGAAACGCTTCTCACCGGATTGAAGAAGCAGGAGGAAGAGAATCGATGCCGCCGCGCCAAAGATGTAATTCTCGGTCAGTGAGCCAAAGAGCAGGTGGGTAGCAGTGGAGCCGAGGAGAATGGCGAAGAGAAACGCGTAGGTCTTTGAATCCGTGGCGCGTTTGGCGAAGAGCCAGGTCATGAAGACGCACAAACCAGCAACAGCAGAGACGACCAGCATTCCGCCAAGCGCGTAGTGCCCGCCCATCACGCCGGAAACGAGTCGGATCAACGGGCGGAGGAGGAGCAGGCTGAGTGGATGTACCGAGCGGTTGATCGCGCCGCCTTGTGGGCTGGCGAGGATCTCCATCCACGGACCGGCATCGGCTTCGAAGAGAACGGTGTTGTAGGTCAGCGCGGGGTGATTCAAAGTGCGGGCGATGATGAGCTCGATCAGGAAGAACATGCCCGCAGCATAGAGACCGGGTACATTGTGGAGGAAAGAGGGAAGAGAAAAGAACGAGGAGAGGCGATCGAAAAGCGGAAAGGAGTGAGTGAAAAGAAATAAGGAGAGAATGGCTGAAGTGAAGGTGGTAAGGAGGAAGAGGGGCGTCCATGCTAGGGGAACGCGGATGTATTCCCATACGAACATGGATGGGAATTGCAAGGCGGAGGCGGTCAGCGCCACCAAAAAGACAGGCAGGGAAAGGGCAAGAAGGAGGTTGATAGGCTTGCTGAGAAAGCCTTCACGAAGGGATCTCGCAGCATGTTGGACGAGGAGGTATCCGACTGCGCTGCCGAAGACGGTGAAAACAACTGTGAACAGCGCCATGTTGAACGGCGTGCGAAGCGGCTCTTGCAGGAAGCCAACAAAGCCGTACGTGACAATAAGTGTGAAGAGAAATGAAAGCAGAAAGTGGGGAATGGAAATGGAAGTTTTGATCCGGTTCGCCCAGGCGGAGAGGGAGGGAAACCCTTCAAACAGGATCAGGCTGATGGCAGCTGCCGGGACAAAGGTCAGGAAGAAGCGGTCTATCAGCGAGGGAATATCCGAGAGGTGGAAAAAGGTCGATGCGAGAAAAAGGCTGACGAGGAGACCTATCAACACGCTGAAAAGGACGCGGGAGAATTTCATACCCCCATTATAAAGGTGACGGTCACTTTGCCCACTCCACTTCGTTGCGGAGTGCTTCGCAAAAGTGACCGTCACCTGTACATTACTCTTTGACCGCCACGATGATCTCAGAAACCATATCGTAGCGATGGAATTGTGGCATGATGTAAATGCCGCTTGCCCAGCCCTTGATGTTTTGGATCAATTCAACTGCCAACTCCACGCCGACCTTGGCGGAGTTTTCGCCGGCGGCTTCGATGCGTTTGCGCGCTTCGTCGGGGATGAAAATTCCGGGCACTTCGTTGTGCAGGAAGTTGGCGTGTTTGAGACCGACCAATGGCAGAATGCCTGCGAGGATGGGTTGGTTGAGTTTGCCGTGTTTTGCCTCGTATGCCTCGATGAGTTTGGGACCGTCGTCGGCACGATAGATGGGTTGGGTGAGGAAGAAATCGGCTCCGGCTTTGACCTTGCGATGCAGGTTCTTGACTTCGGTTTCCACATCCTGCGGACAAAGATTGAGCGCTGCGCCGACAAAGAAGTTGGTGGGCTGACCGATGCTTGTGCCGGAATGATCCACACCCATATTGAAACCTTGCTTGATCAGCTTGATGAGACCCGATGGGACAAGGTCGTAATTATCGGTCGCTTCGGGATAGTCGCCTATGGAGGTGGGATCGCCCATGACGACGAAGACGTTGCGGATGCCGAGCGCGTGTGCGGCGAGCAGGTCACCTTGTACGCGGAGGAGATTGCGTCCGCGGGTTGGAAAATGGAGTGTGGTCTCCACGCCGACCTGACGCTGTACCACATCGCACACTGCCCAGGCAGACATGCGCATGCGCGCCATCGGGCTGTCTGCCACGTTGATGACATCCGCACCGGAGTCGTGCAAAAGCGACGCACCCGCCAGCAGCTTGTGAGTCGAGAGTCCGCGCGGCGGATCCATTTCGACACAGATGGAAAACTTTCCATTTGCCAGTTTTTGCGCCAGTTGCGTGGGCTGCTCTTCGGGTTCAGCGGTGATCTCATCTTCGGGGAAGATAGAGATCTCTGTAATTGCCCCAGCCGGAGAGAGTTCGAACGATTTTTTCATCGCGGCAATGTGTTGCGGAGTCGTGCCGCAACATCCGCCGACGATGTTCGCGCCTGCGTCACGGAATTGAAGCGCATATTCGCCAAAGTAATCTGCATCGGCGGGATACATGATGCGTCCGCTGACTTGTTCGGGCCAACCCGCGTTCGGCTTGACCCAGAATTTTGCATTCGGTTCGGCTTGCCGCATCTGTTTGAGAATGCGCAGCAGTTGTGAAGGTCCGCCAGAGCAGTTGACGCCGATCACATCTGCGCCTGCGGCAACGAGGCGATGCGCCACCTTTTCGGGGTTATCACCCAGCAGGGTGCGGTCATCGCGCGTGAATGTGACCGAGGCGATCACGGGCAGCGGGCAAACATCCTTTGCGGCTTTGATGGCTTCCTGAATTTCATACAAATCAGACATGGTTTCGATGACGATCAAGTCGGCGCCTGCATCTGCCAGTGCTTGAATTTGTTCCACAAACGCTTCACGCGCCTCCTCAAGTTTAACCCGTCCATAGGGCGCGATCCTCACCCCAAGCGGACCGACATCCCCGGCGATCAGCACATCCCTGAACGAAGCGGCAACCACACGCTTTGCCAATTCCACGCCCGCGCGGTTGATCTCGGCAACGTCTTCTTGCAAGCCGTGTTTGCTCAGTTTGTAACGATTCGCGCCGAAGGTATTGGTGATGATCAACTCCGCGCCTGCTTCGATGTATTCGCGATGAATATCCGCCACGGCGGCGGGGTTGGTGAGGTTTAACTCGTCGAAGCATTTGTCGAAGCCAACGCCACGCGCATGCAGCATGGTTCCCATCGCGCCATCGGCAAGGACTGTTTTTTGATTCAAAATTTCAAGTAGATTCATGGTTTCTCTTTCAAGGTTTTCGATTCAAACCCTAAAGGTTTTAAAAACCTTTAGGGTCTATTAATCATGGTTTCTTTATCACAGTCAACACCGCACCGTCGCGCTCGATCACATGCACGATCTCAGCCTCGGGGTACACAGTCTCATCAAAATTGTAGCGGGTGAAGGTCACCACATATTCATAACTCTCGGCGCGGTCTAATTCACCTGATGAATAGATTTTCAAATCTTCTCGTGCGAATAACGAAAACAACTGCGCCGGTCCTTCCACCCAAACATCCGCATTAGGCGTAGCAACACTGTTAACATAGTCCGCTGCTTCGCGATACGAGATCGCCCAATAATCCATCTCAAAGCGGTCTTTCGCACCGTTCACACCGCCGACGAATTGATTGTAGTAAATGTACTCGTATGGATGCAATGCAAGGATGCCAATCACACCGGGCAGCAAACTCACCACAATCAACACGGCTTGCCATTTTACATTCTTTATGGCTTCAAAGGCAACACCCGCCATCAAAAAGATCGGCGGCAGAATGAACAGAATTTGCCGGAAGTTGTCGTACAAAGCAATGCGCATGAAGATGAACGCCAGCAGCGGGATCACAAACCACAGTAGCGCGACTTCGACGAGCGTTCGCTTCTTTTCCTTGTTTTGAACTGCCACTACCCATCCAGCCAGAGACAACAACCAGACCGGTTCGGTCAACTGAATGGCGAGCAGAGTGGGCAAATAGGAGATTGGTAGATCGGTAGATTGGTATTGCGAGCCATTGAAGATAACTCCGCCCAGCCACGGGTAAAGGGACATTTCTTGCAGGCTTTGAAAAAATCTTGGAATCGGATTCGTCCACAGATAGGGCCAAGAGAGGTAGGTCGCCATCAATGCAATGACAGCATACATACTAATGGCAAGAATGGCTTGCTTGCCTTTGGTACGTAATGCGTAATACGTGATGAGTAATCCGGCGAACGGTCCGAGAATGCGGGTGGAGGTGGAGAGTCCCAGCACGAGGGCGGCAGGAAGAACAGTAAAGAGGTAGATTGGTAAATTGGGATTTAGTTTGTAGTAGGCAATAAGAAGGATGAGAGTAATGAGTAACGAGTAATACGTGCGGAGTTGCAGAAAGAGAACGAAATAACGCTGGATGTAGGTTTCAGCAGGGACGGCGTTGATGTCTTTGGCGATGAGCGAGAAGATGTTGGTGTTGCCCGCCTGCGCGGAGAGGACGAGGATTTCGATGTAGGTGTGAATGGCTTGAGTGAAAATGAAAAGCCCGAAGACAGAAACCAGCCAGAGCGTGGTCAGAAGCGCGAGAGTCCGCTTGGAGCGGGGGGAAAGGTCGATGGGGGAATCAGGCTTGAGCGAGTCAAAGGCATGAATCCCAAAAGATACAGAAAGAAGAAAGAGGGAAAGGAACGGAGTGTCCTTTGGATTCATGAAGGCGTGACCCCAGAGGACGGGTTGCAGGGCGAAGAGCAGGGTTGCACCGAGGGCGGAGATTTGTGTCAGCCAACGCTTGGCGATGGAGTGAAAGGCGAGCACGCCTGCGAAGTAGGTGAGATAGTAAATGAGGTGACGCAGGTCAGGCAGGGAGAAGGGCAAGATGGTGCTTAATGATTTTGATGCCCAGTCAGTGAGCATGACGAAGAAGGGACCGTAAAAGCCGAGGTCTTCGCGCGCAATGTTGACAACGCCTTCTTGCGGGAAGGTGGTGTAAGCGGCAATGGATTTCTCGGCGTATTTTTGCAGCGAGCGATCATCCCAGCTTTCGCCGTATTGGTCGAAAGTGAGCAAGCCTGCAATGAAGACACAGGCGAGGATGATCGCAGAGAGATGTTTTTTCATGGGTTACTAAAACCACTTAACCACGAAGGGCACGAAATACACGAAGGTTTAAAGGCTTGCTGGTTAGCCAATTTTTGTAAGCCATTGATTTGCGGATGTAATGAAAGGCGAAGGTTCTTCGTTCTTGCGCGTGGCGTACATCAACCACAGGACGACCATCGGCGCGACGAGGCGACCATACGACCAGGGGAAGAAATCGAATGAGGGCAGCATGAACTCGAAAAAGTAGGCAGCGAGGAAGATCATCCAATGAGTTGGGGATTGGATGCGTTTGAGCATGAGCAGAAATGCCAGTGTGGTGAAGATGCCGTGATGGTCCCAGACGATGGGCGAGCCGAGGGTCATAAAGACGAACAAGGCAGGCGCGGCGTTGAGCAGACGATCATCTTTGGAGAAAGACTTTGCAAAGACATTCTGCGCCATGGTGTAAAGCGTGGCGATGAGCAGAAGGACTTTCGCGCCCAGCACCATCAGGCGGGTGATTTCGATTGGGATGCCAAAGAAGGGATTGAGGAAGCGCAGAAATGAGTCGAAGGAAGTATCGTGGAAGTTCGTATCTGGGATCTGGGTCAGCGCAACCGTGTTATTCAGGAATTGCAGGTAAATGTCCACACCGTGCATGGCGACCGGGAAAAGCCCGATGGCGAGGAAACTCACGCCAAACCAGAACATCCAGCGCCAGTTGAAGGTGAGCACGAACGCCAGCACGATCGCGGCGGGACTGGTTTTGAGGTGAACTGCCAGCGCCAGCGCCAAGGCGGAAAGGAAAGTGTTTTTCGGAAAAAGCAGAATGCTGAGCAGGATCAAGTCCATCGTCATCAGGTTGACTTGGATGAATCCGAGCGTGCGCATCAGCGGGGTGTTGATGAGCAAGAAGAGGACGGTAACAACGATGGCGAGATGATGAGAGAAGTTGTAGCGTTCGAGGACTCTGACGAGTAGAAAGTAGAAAGCCGCAAGCGCAATGACGTTGACCAACCAGAGCGTGATCATCACACCCTGGTCACCGAGCGGGACAAGGAAACGCAGCAACGTGCCCCACAGCGGGAGATAGAGGTAGGTATCTGGCAGGGGTTGTCCGTTGGCAAGGGCGGTGGCGGCTTCGAGGTAGTAGTGATAGTCGCCATAGCGGAAGCGTTCGCGCAAAATTTGCAGGTACACGAACATGACGAGGAAAAATCCTGCTATGAGCAAGAGGTTGTCTTTGTTTATTCTTTCATTAGCGAGCAGATAAAGCAACAAACCAGCCAATATCCATGTAAGGGATGTGGAGGCAAGGGTCACTGCAAGGTTGGAAAGTGGCCACTCCTGAATGAATAGGTTAAGTCCCACCATGCCATTGCGAAGATAGATGGCAACGAGACTGGCGAGGATAAGAAGCGTGGTCACAGCCCAGGAATGAAGGGCGATTTTCAGGGATCGTTTCATGCAGGTAAGTTTAACTTAAGTTGATGATAAGAGCGCGATCTGGTGCAGCGCGTATGCTATTCAGTCAATCCTGGGGCTTTGCCCAACAGGGTTCCTTGGACTGGATCTTTCTTATGTATGCCAGCACACCGCCATCCCGCTCGACGGAGTACACGATTTCGCCATTTGTGCAGATATTTAAGTCCATGTTGGCTCGGGTCAGTAAGAGAACGTAATAATATTCAGGGTCATTTGGTTCGATGGTGTCGAATATTCCAAGGAGATTATTCTTAAGAGAAGGGCGGATATAGATGCGCGATAGATGCCGGGGTCCGGTAACGACAAAGGTCTTGGTATCTGGTTCAGAGTTTGCATTGATGTATTCCTGTGCCTCTTTAAAGGAGGTGCCTGAATAATCCAGGTCGAATTTTCGGAATGCGCCGCCTACCCCGCCGACCAATTCATTGTAGTAAATGTATTGGTATGGGTGCAGGCGGATGTTTGCATAAACCCCCGGAAGAATCAACACCGCGATCAACGCCGCCTTCCAGAGGGGGGGTTTTATGCGTGATAAAAGCGCATCAAGCCCGATACCTGCGAATATAAAAAGCGGAGTCACAAGAAAGTACAATTGGCGCGCATTATCATAAATGGTGCTTCCGATGAGGATAACTGCCAATGCTGGAGCAAGGAACCACGTTCCAAATAGAAGCACAGGTTCCTTGCCGCCACCTTTGAAAAACGACCGAAAGGAAAGAACCGCACCAAACAGGATGAGAAACAGGGTCGATAGCGTTAATTGTAGGGCAACCAGTATGGGGAAGTAAAGGAAAGGCATTTGGTCCGCAGAATAGAGGTCTCCCATAAAAAGAACGCCAAAGTCCATAGGATGCTGTGACATGATCAACAAACTCTCGAAGAAGCGGCTGACCGGCGCTCCCCAAAGGTGGGGCCAGGTGAAGTATGTAACCACCATGGTGACAATCCCATAAAAGGGAACAATGCGCAGCGTCTTGCGGGTATCCTTCCAAAGACCGTACAAAATGACAATCATACCTGCCAACGGTCCCAACGAGCGCATCGAGGTTGTTAGCCCCAGCACGACCCCGGCAAGGATGGTCTTCCACCAGATCGAAGGTGGCGGTCCATCCATCATTTGCAACCCGAAGTACATGCTTGCTGTAAAAAAGATCATGAAAGGGGTGTCTTTGGGGTTGATAAAAGCATTACCCCAAAAAAGCGGTTGTGTGGAAAACAATAAGGCAACGCCGAGAGCCGCCCATTCGCTCATCCAGCGCAGACAAAGGGAGTACAGGATTGGGCTTCCCAGCAGGAATGTCAGAAAGTAGATAAGGTGATGCGCTTCGTAGAGTGTCCACGATTTATCCGCGGCGTTGATGAATCGTGATAGAAGCGTCGAGATCATAAAATGGGATGGACCGTAAAGGTTCAGAAGCGGATCGGAGACCTGTGACTCAAAATCCCAGGGATGGGATACAAAATCATAGGCGGCAAGCATTTGGTCCGAATAATCGTAGATGCCAAGTTCATCCCAACTTGATCCATAATCCTGGGCGGTAAGGTACCCGATAAAGGAAGCAGCAGACAGAAAAAAGATCAAAACCAGGCGCGGCAAATTGGGCTGGGCTCGCATGAGGTGCCTCTTACTTGGTCAACTGTTCCACTCGGCTCTCACCGACGGCATAATACTTCGCATCTTTGTGATGGACGATGATGGCGGCGGTGGATTGTTCGGGGATCAACTGTCCAGAAACGGAGAGGCTCATGCCCAGCTCACTTTCGGCGGCAGGCAGCAACTTGAAGACCTTGAAGTGATCTTCGAGTTCGGGGATGGCGGGATAACCCCATGAGTAACGTTTGCCCTGGCTTTCGCCGATGCCCAATTCGCGGCGGACATGCTCATGCAGGTAGTTTGCGGTCGCTTCGGCGGCTTGGACGGCAAGCCCATGTATGAAGTAGGCTTCGGTGTAGTCGTTGGCGGCTTGGAGTTTGTCAAATTTATCGCTGGCGGCTTGACCCACAGTCACGACCTGAAGCGCAACCACATCCATTTGACCAGACTCAATGGAGGCGTAGTAATCGGAGAGCGCGAGATGGTCATCGTGCGGTTGGCGTGGGAAGGTGAAGCGCGAAATCTCTTTCTTGCTTTCGGCATCATCGTAGATGATAAGGTCATTGCCATCGGACTGACAGGGGAAGAATCCATACACAGCTTGCGGTTTGAGCCAGCCTTCCTTAAGCGCGTCCTTGGTCATTTTTGCAAGGCGGGCATCGAACTCGGCTTTTAGTTTTTCCCATGATTCGCCATGCGCATTTTTTGCGCCCCACGAGAGGCGATACAACTCGTTCATGTTGAGGTGTTTCAACACCATTTCGAGAGGCATGTCTTTGACGATACGTTGACCGAGTTTGGCGGGCAGTGCGATGGGCGCGGGAACGATATTCGACCGCTGACCGTTAACCGTAGACCGCTCATTCTGCGAAGCGCGGTTGAGTTCCATTTCAGATTCTTTGCGAATCTTGGCGAGCAGTTCGGGGCGTTTGGTTTTGTCGATGAGCGTGTCCATCGTTTCCAAGCCTTCAAAGGCATCTTTACAATAGAAGACGCCTGCTTCGTAGGTGGAACCATCTTCAGTTTGCAGAATGCGGCGACCAAAGCGGCGATTGATGGCAGCGCCTCCGATCAGGACCGGGAAGTTGAGTTTGCGGCGTTGGAGTTCGTTCACGATCAACGGCATCTGCTTGGATGTGGACACAAGCAACGCGGATAAACCGATCGCGGTCGCGTTGACTTCGACAGCCTTGGAAATGATCGTCTCTGCAGGGACTTGCTTGCCGAGATCGATCACGTCATAGCCATTGTTGGCGAGAATGGTCTTCACTAAATTTTTGCCGATGTCATGTACATCGCCGTAGACGGTGGCAAGCACGACCAAGCCCTTGCTGACACCTTCGACCTTCTCAAGATAATTCTCAAGGTGCGAGACGGTTTTCTTCATCACTTCGGCGGATTGGAGCACGAAGGGCAGGATCAATTCGCCCGCGCCGAACTTGTCACCCACTTCTTTCATTGCGGGCAGCAAGACGTTGTTGAGCACATGCACAGCCACTTCATGGCGGGCGGAGCGTTCACCGGTCGGTTCGCGGTTGATGATCTCGTCAATATCTGCTTCGACGCCGTCCTTGAAACGATGCACGATCTTCCAATGCAATTTTTGTTCGGAGGTCATACCTTCGGTTGGGTCTGCGACTGTCGAGCCAGTGGTGACTTCCACTTTTTCAAAGTATTGGATGAAACGCTGTAACGCGTCTTCACGGCGGTTGAAGATGAGGTCTTCACACAGTTCTTTTTCTTCGGCGCTGATCTCGGCGTAGGGCATCACATGCGCAGCGTTGACGATTGCCATGTCCAAACCGGCTTGCACGCAGTGATAGAGCATGACGGAATTCAACGCAGGGCGAGCTTGCGGAGCAAAGCCAAAGGAGAGGTTGCTCACGCCAAGTGAGGTCATCACACCCGGCAAAGCGGACTCGATCAAGCGAATGCCTTCAATGGTTTCCTTAGCGGAATCAATAAACTCCGGGTCACCAGTGGCGAGGGTGAAGGTTAGGTCGTCGAAGACGAGGTCTTCGGCTTTCAGTCCGTGGTCGTTGACGGCGATGTCATGGATGCGCTTTGCCACTTCGAGCTTGCGTTGGGCGGTCTTCGCCATGCCTTGCTCATCGATGGTCAACACGATAACAGCCGCGTTGTATTTCCTGGCAAGCGCAAAGACCTTATCGGCTTTCTCGCGCCCAGATTCGAGATGCGTGGAGTTGATGAGACAACGTCCCGGCGCGGTTTGAAGCGCGACTTCCAAAACATCCAACTCGGTGGTATCGATCACGAGCGGAACGTCCACGCCCATTTGCAATTTCTTCACTACCTTGCGCATCTGCTCGGCTTCGTCGGCGCGCTCGGTGACGGCGACTGAAATATCCAGCGCATGCGCGCCGCCCGCTACTTGTTCGCGGGCAATATCCAAAATGCCATCGTAATCTTCTTCGAGCAGCAGCCGCTTGAACTTGCGCGAGCCTTGCGCATTACAACGCTCACCGAGCAAGGTCGGGGCGGGATCCTGTCGCATGGCAATCGCTGACATGGCAGAGGCAATCTGCGGCGTAGAATGAACCGGGGCTTTGTCGCTTGGTAATTGGTAATGGGAGAGTTTATCCACCAGCAGTTTGAGATGAGCGGGAGTCGTACCGCAACATCCGCCAACAACGCGGACGTTGTGCTTCGTCACGAATTCGTACATGTCATTCGAGTATGGTTCGGGCTCAAGCGGATAGACGGCTTGCCCATCAACATTCAATGGAAGCCCAGCATTCGGGATACAAGAAACTGGCAACACAGAATTTTCACCGAGGAAGCGGATCGGCTCGCGCATGTGTTCGGGTCCGGTGGAGCAGTTGAGACCGATGACGTCGATGCCCATGCCTTCGAGGATGGTGAGCGATGCGTTGATGTCGGTGCCGAGCAACATGCGACCGGTCGTATCGAGCGTGACCTGAGCCTGGATCGGCAAGTAGACATTCGTTTCGCTGAAGGCTTTGTGAATGCCTGTGATGGCGGCTTTGACTTCGAGAATGTCCTGCGAAGTTTCAATTAAAAGAAGATCGACGCCGCCTTGAATGAGACCGACTGCTTGTTCACGGAAAGTATCGATGAGTTCATCATATTTGACGTTCGAGAGTTCGGGATCGTTGGTGGACGGAAGTTTGCCGGACGGTCCGATGGAGCCAGCAACAAAACGCGGCTGACCGGTCTTCGCGGCGAATTCATCCGCCACTTTGCGGGCAAGGCTAGCCGCCGCTTTGTTGATCTCGATAATGCGATCCTGCAAACCGTATTCCGCCATCGTCAAACGATTCGAGCGGAAGGTGTCCGTTTCCAGCACGTCCACGCCCGCTTCGAGAAAAGAACGGTGGACTTTTTCCACGGCTTCTGGGTATGAGATGACGAGGTAATCGTTGCATCCGTTGTATTGCTCGCCGCCGAAATGCTCGGCGGTGAGATTTTGCAGTTGCAGGCTCGTGCCCATCGCGCCATCAAAAACGAGGACTTTCTTTTCGAGAGCGTCGAGGTAACGGCGGTTGGTGTATTGTCTTTTCATTAATTATTTTTTCCTTATCTTCTGTTACAGATAAACTCAGACGAACTGGATCGTCAGAAAAGTTTTTTTCTCAATGTCAGATCGTATTCTTCATACCCGCGTTTTTTATAGAGCGCCAGCGCGGGAAGGTTATCATCCCCGGTTTGCACAAGGATGCTGCCCGCGCCTTTTTGAACGGCGACTTGCTCAGCAAAGGCGATCAAGTCACTGGCAATCCCGCGTTGACGATATTCATCCATGACGTACAACTCGGTCAACTCGGCGTGAGGGGTGGAATACAAAACACTGGGCACCACGCGGACAAGCGCAAAGCCAATGGCTTTATCTGCTGTTTTTGCGAGGATGACTGTCTCCACACAAGCGGGGTCACTCATGCGGTCGGCGATGGCGTCGGCGGATTCATCCACTTCGTTGAAAAGCAGATTTAAGGTTGCGATGGCTGTGGCATCGTCTGCCGAAGCGAGGCAGAGGGTTATTTCTTCCGTCATTGTATCCTTTCACAACAAAAAACCTCTCATGAAGAGAGGCGCTTGGCTAGGCATATATCCTCTCTCATCTCCCAGACGGTCGGGCGAAATACATCGCTCAAATATCTGCCGAAATTGGCACCTTTTTAGCAATTGGCGGTTGGCATTTGGCTGTCAGGTTTCCAACAACTAATTGCTAATCGCTAATCGCTACTCGGTTGCCGAGGCTTCATCGGGTCGGTCCCTCAGCCTCTCTGGATGAGCATTCCGTAAACGTGTTCGCGTTTTATAACATGGTCGGAAGGCAATGTCAAATAAAAAAACGAAGCGCAGCAGCACGGCGAAATTCTTTTCCCAGTCTTTGGAGTACAATGAGCGCATCCCCAAACATCAAGGAGAATGCCCATGCCCATCATCTTGAACGGCTCTGACCTTACAATTGAAAAGATTGTTGCCATTGCGCGTTTTAACGAGAAAGTGGAACTTGCCCCCGAAGCGTTGGAGCGCATTAAGGTTTGCCGCGCCATGCTGGAAGAGAAACTTGCCGCAAAGGAGATCATGTACGGCACGAACACCGGCATCGGCGAGTTTTCGGAAAAAATACTGAACGATGAGCAGGTAAAGGAATTTCAAAAATATCTCATCTACAACCATGCCGCGGGAATTGGTGAGCCTGCGCCCATTGAACACGTCCGCGCGGCGCTGGCGGGACGCATCAACGTCCATGCGCACGGCAATTCCGGCTGCAGACCCGAGATCACATTGACACTGGTGGAGATGCTCAACAAAGGCGTCACCCCCGTGGTTTGTCAGAAGGGGTCGGTCGGCGCGAGCGGTGACCTGGCTCCGATGGCGCAAGCTGCGTTGTTGCTGATGGGCGAGGGGGAAGCCTTCTTTGAGGGTGAGCGACTCCCCGGTGCAGAAGCGATGAAGCGTGCGGGGATCGAGATCCCCGGATTGCAGGCAAGGGATGGGCTGGCAGCCATCAATGGGTCCAATCTGCTGACGGCGATGTCGGCGCTGCATATATACGATATGGAACGCTTCCTCAAGCAGGCAGAGATCGCAGCGGCAATGTCCATCGAAGCGCTGCTGGGGAATATGAAGCCATACAATACGAAATTGCACGAACTGCGCGGGTTTCGCGGCGCGATCAAATCGGCGCAGAATATTGCCAGGGTTGTGGAAGGTTCGGATTTGACGACAGGCAAGATGAAGACCAAAGTGCAGGATGCCTACTCGATGCGTTCCACGCCGCAGGTCATTGGCGCGGCGCGCGATGCGATTGCGTATGCAAGGTCACAGGTGGAGATCGAGTTGAACGGTGTGGGTGATAACCCCATCTTTGTCCCTGAATTGAAGTTGACGTTGACCGGCGCGAATTTCCAGGGGTCGCCGGTTGCGCTGCCGATGGATATGGCGGGAGCTGCCATCACAATGGTCAGTGTCCTTTCCGAGCGGAGGTTGAACCGTCTCACCAATCCGGCGCTCTCACAGGGCTTGCCAGACTTCCTCGCGCACGAGCCGGGTTTTTATTCCGGTCTGATGCTTTCGCAATACACGGCGGATCATCTCATCGTGGAGCAGCGGATTCTCTCCACGCCCGCTTCGATCCAATCCATTCCCGCCGCAGCCGACCAGGAGGATTTTGTCTCGATGGGCATGAACACCGCCCTGAAGAACGGACAAATTCTCGAGAATGCCTATGGCGTGCTGGGCATCGAGTTTATGGCAGCGGCGCAGGCGTTGGACTTCCGCGAGTTTACGCCGGGCAAAGGCTCGCTCAAGGCGCGCGAGGTCATTCGCAAATATGTAAAGCACCTCGACATCGACCGTCCGCTGTTCAACGATCACAATGCGATGATGGCTTTGGTAAAACGCGGTGAGATCTTGGAGGAAGTGGAAAAGACAATCGGGTTGCTGGCATAAATCAAAGAGACCGGTTTGCAAGCCGGTCTCTTTTTTTATTGCATCATATCGGGATATTCATCCAGTAACTCCATGAATGCCTGCACCACCTGCGGGTCGAAGTGTTTGCCAGATTCGGCTAGGATGTACTCTCGAATCTTTTCCGTTGCCCAGCCCTTGCGATAGGGACGATCCGAGCGCAGCGCATCCCACACATCTACAACGGCAAAGATACGCGCCGGGAGGGGGATCTGTTCGCCCTTCAACCCGCGCGGGTAACCGCTGCCATCCCATTTTTCGTGGTGGCAGTAGGGAATATCCAGCGCCGGGCGCAGGTAATGGATGGGCAGCAGCATTTTGTAGGCGTACTCGGGATGCTGCCGCATCAGTTCCCATTCCTCGTCGGTAAGTTTGCCGGGTTTGAGCAGGATGTGGTCGGGGACTCCGAGCTTGCCGATGTCGTGCAGCAGCGCACCGCGTCGCATCTGGACCTGTTCCTGGTCGCTGACCCCAAGGTGTTTTGCCAGTTTGAGTGTGAGCTCGGTCACGCGCTGGGTGTGACCTTCCGTTTCCTTGTCGCGCAAATCCATGGCATGTGACCAGCCCGTAATGGTGGCGTCGTAGGCAGTGATCAGTTCCTGGTTCGACATCTGCATGGATTCGAACAATTGGGCGCTGTCCACGGCAATGGCTGCCTGCCCACCGAGTGTTTCGAGGTAGTGCAGCCAGTCCGGCTCGGGGCTGAGCGCCTGGCGGTTGAAGATCTCCAGCACGCCTTTCAACACCCCCTTGGCGATCAACGGCACCCCGAAGTATTCGATGAACTGTTCCTCTTTGAGCAGTTCGGCGCGGATGAAGAGCGGACCCGCCTCCCCCAGGTTGGGGACATGTACCACTTTGCGCTCCAGCCCAGCTTGACCCGCAAACCCCTGCCCGAGTCGCAGGCGCGACCGTCGGATGGCGGACGAACGAAAGCCCCTGCCCGCCTTGAATTCGAGGACCTGGTCCACCGGGTTGAGCAGCAGCACGCAGGCGGCATCCACATCCAATTGGGCGGTCACTTCGCCGAGCAGCACGTCGAGCGAGAGGCTCATATCGAGGCTCGCACTGATGGCGCGGTCGATCTCGTTCAGGGCGGTGATGCGCCGCAGCTGCCTTCGCACGTTCGTCTCTGCGCGCTTTCGCAGGATGACAGTGGTGATCTGTTGGATGATCTTGCGGACGCGTTCGAGATCCTCCTGTTTGAATTCTCCGCTGCTCGACATGCCGACCATGCCGATCGTCCGCCCGGAAGCCACCATGGGGACCGAGATGATGGAATGGATGTTGATGATCTTGTAAATTTGCGGGACGAGTGTTTGCGCAAGCGTCCTCAGCGCCGGCGGCATGCTGGCATTCTTTGCAAATTCCACGACCCATTGTTTGATGTCCTGTGGAGCGGCTGTGATGCTGCCATTCCGGTTTGAGAGCAAGCCCTGCAGGAACGGGCTGTCGCTTAGGCGGATGCGTACCTTGGGAATGGAGGTTCCGATCAGCCGTTCGATGCGTTCGACCGTTTGCCTTGAGAGGGCGGATGAGTACATCTCCAGGTATTGTTCGTCGTGGCTGAGTAGGTAGAGCGTCGTGTTTCTTGCGCCGAACATTTCGGAGGTTGCCTGCGCAAAGGTTTGGACGACGCTTTCCAGTTCCTCTTCGCGGTTGGCGGCATCGTTCAGGGCGGTGATGAGCGTCAGGTCTTTGTTGCGCTGTTGGATCTCGCGTTCGGCGAGTTTACGCTCGGTGATGTCGCGACAGAAGCAGATGAACAAGCCGGTATTCTCCAGCAAGTTGACGCTGACGTCCACATCGAACAGACTGCCATCCTTGCGGCGATGGCGCGTCTCGAAGCGGTCATGCCCCCTGGCTTGGATCTTTTCGATGCGCCCCCGGATTTCATCCCCGGTTTCGAGCGCCTCCACATCAAGAACCCCCATCGACAGGATTTCCTCACGCGAGTAACCAGACATGCTGCAATACGCTTGGTTGACCTCTTTGAACCTTCCGTTTGTGTCCACGATCCAGAAACCGTCTGAAGTGGTTTGAAGCGTCAGGCGCATGCGCTCTTCGCTCTCGCGGATGGCTATCTCCGAAAGCTTGCGTTCGGTGATGTCCATCGTGTTTATGGTGACGTGCGTAACCTTTCCACCCGCGTCGCTCACCGGCTGGATGCTGATTCTAAACCAGCGCCCGGGACCAAACCGAGACTCGGCTTCAAACGTCTTGCCGCGTTTCTGCTCGCAGACCTCACGCACAGGCAGCGGGATGGCTTCCTTGTACTGGTCGGGGAAGAGCTCCTGCAGGGTTTTGCCGATCATGTCCTGCGGCGTCTTTCCATACCATGCCGCGCCAATCTCATTGATGTAGACGTAACGCCCTTCTGCATCCATCAACCCGATGGAGTTATCCCAGCTTGTGATCAGGCTGCGGTATTTGGCTTCGCTTGTCTGTAAAGATTCCCGCGCTTGGACCCGCTCGGTGATGACCTCTGAGAACAGGATGACGCCGCCAATGCTGCCGTCGTCATCGTACCAGGGGTGGATCTCCCAATGCACCCAGTCCAGTTTTCCATCCGCGCGGGGGAAGGCGTCTTCGTCCGCTTTTTCGATGCTGCCCTGCAAACATCGCCGGTGGATCTCCTTCCAGCGTTCGGGGATTTCAGGGAAAACCTCGTAATGAGAGCGCCCTTCCAAACTCTGGTCGCCCAGCCCATAGTCCACAAGGTAACGTTTACTGGCGACGATGTATCGCATCTCCCGGTCGAACATGGCGATGGCAGCGGGCGAGTGCTCCACGAATAGCCGCAGGATGCGCTCTTCCCTTTGCAGGGCTTTTTCCGCCCGTTTCCGTTCGGTGATGTCCTGCTGACTGGCAACACGGTAGAGCAGGTTCCCGTTCTCATCGCGCACGCTGACCACATCCAATTGGAAGGGATAGATACTGCCGTCCTTGCGGAGTTTGACTCCTTCTAGCTGCACCGTGCCTTCGCGGTCCGATTGTGCGATCAGTTGTTTGATGCGTGCGTGGTCCTCCGGACGATACATGTCGAGGATCGGCATACCGATCAGTTCCGGAATGCTCGCGTCCTGATCGCGGGCGAAAGCTTCATTGCATGCCAGAATGCGATTTGTACGTACATCCCCAATGACCATGCCGTGCGCCGAATGTTCGAAGGCATCTGCCCACTGGCGTTTGACCCGGTCGCTTTCCATCCTTTCCAGAGCAAAGGAAATATCCATGCCCATCTCTTCGAGTAGCGCAAGTTCCTCTTCGGCTTTGAAGAAACCCGCCTGCGGTGAAACGATGATCAGGGCGCCGATCACCTTTCCGCCGCGTTCGAACGGCACCACTGCCGAGGCACGATAGGGACGATTCTCGATAAACTCCTGCATCGCACCCAGGCGCGGATCCGATTGAACATCCTCGCTGGTCATCACCGTTCCCGTATGGATCGCCTGTGTAGCCAGGTTGTTGCTGAATTCTTTGCCATGAATATTGATGATGGGCAGCGTCCAATGGTCGAGGTCCATTCCGTTTGCCGCCACCGGTTTGATCTCCCCTGTGCTTTCATCCAGCAAGCCCACCCAAGCCAGCGAGAACTCCCCGAACTTGACCACCATATCGCAAATGGACTGATAGAGTTCGCTCTCATCCTTCACGCGCACAATGGTCTGGTTGACCTGGCTGAGCGTGGCGTACAGGCGTTTCATTTGCTGGAGCTGCATCTCGGCGCGTGCGCGCTCGGTGATGTCCTGTACGTAGCCGGTCAGCGCGATGGGTTTCCCCTGCTCCTCACGGATCAATACACCCTGTGCCCAGACCGTGCGTTCCTTCCCGTCCGGCAGGACGATGCGATAAGACAGGGGCTTGGGGTCCGCTTCTTCGAGCACGCTGCGATTCGCTTCGTTCACTGCCGCCATATCATCCGGGTGGATGCGTTCGGCGATGACGCGGTTCAGATCCCCGTCGAACCCTTCCTTCTCCACGCCAAAGAGGCGGAACATCTGGTCAGACCAGGTCACTTTTTGGGTGGCAAGGTCCCAGCGCCAACTGCCCACTTTTGCCACTGCTTCAGCGGTGGCAAGGATGGATTGGCTTTCGTGCACTCGTTCTTCCGCCTGCTTGCGTTCGCTGATATCCTGCACGTACCCCATCAACTTAAGCGGCAGCCCGCTTTCATCGCGGATGACCTTGCCCTGTGTTTTGAGGGTGCGAATCTCTCCATCTGGCAGGCAGATGCGGAAGGTCATGTCGGCAGGTGTGGCTTCTTCCAGTGCGGCGCGGCTGGCTTGAATGGCGATCTCCCGGTCTTCCGGGTGGACGCGTTCGGTGATGATGCGATCCATGTCGCCGTCGAATCCCTCCCGATCCATACCGAAGATGCGGAATAATTGGTCAGACCAGGTCAGGGCTTGGGTGTGCAGATCGAGCACCCAGCCGCCCATGCCCGCCACTTCCTCTGCGGTTTCCAGCATGGCAAGTTGAACGCGTTGGGCTTCTTCCCGCCGCAGTTCGGTGATGTCGTGGAAGGTTGCCACTGCGCCGCGCGGCTTGCCGTGCTCGTCGAACAGCGGCACGGAACTACCCAGCAAAATGCGCGGCTCGAAGCGTTCGCTTTCGATGCGCATTTCAATATCCGCCTGCGGCTGCCCGGTGTGGATCGCGGCTTGCAGGGGCAATTCATCCTCGCCCAGTTCGCGCCCGTTCACAAAATGACGCACATGCAGGGAGGGCGCTTCAGCCGATTGGGAGACGTTTTCACCAGTTTGTGTATGGAGCAGGTTGTTGGCAAAGCGGTTGCCATGTACGAATTCACATTCGGGGTCGCTGGCTACCCACACCGCCGCAGGGATCATGTCCATGATTTGTTCGATGGTCTCCGCCTGCTGGCGTGAGGTTTTGATGGCGCGGGCTTCCCGCGTAAAATCGCGGTTGATGCCCACATACCCGACCGGTTCGCCCTGATCGTTCTTGATGACGGAGACCGAGGAAATGACCGGGATGCGCGCGCCGTCCTTGCGGAGTTGGGTGACGGTATTGAACCAATGCCCGTTCTCCATGACGGTTGCCACTGCTTCATCTTGATCTGTATTTTGATATTGGGTGTGCAGGAAATCTCCGATGGGCTTGCCAAGCACCTCGGCGGCTTTCCACCCATACATGCGTTCTGCCGCCGCATTCCAACCGGTAATGTGAGTCTCAATGTCGGTAGTGATCACCGCTTCTGGCAGAGCATTGACAAGTTGTGTTAAGAAGGGGAATGGTTCGCTCGCGTTCTTATTCGAGACAACGTCGTATTCCTCCCCTTTTTTTTGATGACAGTTTCCCGGTTTGTTTTGGGCTCATAACGACCTCTCGATAATCCTATAGCCCTTGGACTGATGATTCTCACTCAGATACATACCCAATATTTCTCTTCTGAATGAATGTCGTTGTGGGGGCGATCCGCGTACTGACATGATTTCGCGGCGATAGCAAACCCAATAAAAATTAACGTCTGATTATCAGTTCATGATAAACCAGAGTTATTCCATCCACATTTGCATTTTTTCACTAATTTTGCATGATAAAAATCCCGCCTCTCCCGAATCTTCCAATGAATCCCCCTTGTTTTGAAACGCCGCTATTCCGGTTAGAGTCCCGGGTCTTCCTGCATCAACTCCATGAATGCCCGCACCACTTGCGGGTCGAAGTGTTTGCCAGATTCGGCTAGGATGTATTCTCGAATCTTTTCCGTTGCCCAGCCCTTGCGATAGGGACGATCCGAGCGCAGCGCATCCCACACATCCACGATGGCGAAAATGCGCGCCGCAAGCGGAATCTGCTCGCCTTTCAACCCGCGCGGGTAGCCCGTGCCATCCCATTTTTCGTGGTGGGCATAGGGAATATCCAGCGCCAGGCGCAGGTATTTGATCGGCAGCAGCATCTCGTAGGCGCGGGTAGGATGCTGGCGCATGATGCCCCATTCTTCGTCAGTGAGTTTGCCGGGCTTGAGCAGGATGTTATCCGGAACGCCGAGCTTGCCGATGTCGTGCAGCAGCGCGCCGCGTCGCATCTGGACCCGCTCCTGATCGCTGACCCCCATCTTTTCCGCCAGCCTCAGGCTGAGTTCGGTCACGCGGCGGGTGTGACCTTCGGTCTCTTCGTCGCGCAAGTCCATCGCACGCGACCAGCCTTCAATGGTGGCATCGTAGGCGATCATCATCTCCTGGTTGGAACGTTGTAATCGCTCGAACATCTGGGCGTTATCGATGGCTATGGCTGCCTGCCCGCCGAGGGTTTCAAGGTAGTCCAGCCAATCTGGACCAGGATGCAGGTTGGTGCGATTGAAGATCTCCAACACGCCCTTGAATTCTCCCTTGGCGATCAGCGGCACGCCGAAGTACTCTACAAAGTCCTCTTCTTGCAACAACTCCTTGCGCAGAGAGTCTTCAATGGCTTCGCGGAGATGAGGGATGTGCAGCACCTTGCGCGTTAACGCCGGTTTCCCCGCCAAACCCTGCCCGAGCCGTTCCCGGGTCTGACGGATTCGCGGGGATCGAAACCCCTGTCCGGTGATGAATTCAAGTTCCTGCTCTATTGGATTCAACAACAAAATGGATGCCGCATCCACCCCAAGCTGCATTATGGTCTCACTCAGCAGCACATCCAGTGAAAGGCGCATATCGAGGCTGGAACTGATGGCGCGGTCGATCTCGTTCAACGCAGTGATGCGCTGGATCTGTATCTGGATTTCCGCCTCTGCCTGTTTCCGTTCGGTGATGTCCTGCACAACACCCATCATGCGTGTCGGTTTGCCATCTTCACCATAGGTGATCTGGATGCGTTGGTGCAGCCAGCGTACCCGCCCGCCGGAAAGATTGATCTTGAACTCGTAATCCGCATTAGAACGATTGGCGATCGCAGCGATGTCCATGTCTGCCAACCGCTGCCGATCTTCGGTTTTGACCATTTCCACGATTGTATGTTGCGAAATGGTGCCGTTGTCTGGTCGGGGAATCTCTAATATCTCGAAAAACTCATCCGAACAAAGCAAGTCCTCGCTTGGCAAAATACACTCCCAGTGACCGATGCGCCCCATGTGCTGGGCTTCCTTGAGCAGGGCTTCGTTTTTGATCAGTGCATCCCGCGCCTGAATTTGCCCGGTGATGACTTCGGAGAAAAAGATGAGACCGCCGACCTCTCCGTTCGCCTCAAACCAGGGACGGAGTTCATATCGCACCCAGTCCAGTTTTCCATTGGGGCGTAGGAGCGGGTCGGCGTCATTCTTCACCACGGCGCCCGCCAGACACTGCCGGTGGATCTCTTTTCGTTCCTCCGTCATTTCAGGGAAGACCTCATAGTGCGAACGCCCGGCAAGGTTTTGTTCGCCAAGCCCGAAATCCGTCAGGTAGCGGCGGCTTGTGACGATATACCGCATGTCGCGGTCGAACATGGCAATGGCGGCAGGCGAATGCTCCACGAACAGACGCAGGATATGCTCATTGCGCGCCAGGGCAAGTTCTGCCCGTTTCTGCTCGGTGATGTCGCCATAGGTGACCACCACGCCATATCCTTCCAGCGGCAGGGGGGCGGCGGTCACATTGAGCCAGGTGATGGAAGCATCCCCTTTAACAATGCCCAGTTCGACATTTTGCACAATACTGTTTTCCCGCAAGGCGCGCACACTGGCATATTCCTCGGGTGGCATGGGGGTTCCGTCTGGGCGCACAATTTTCCACGTGGAGCCGCCCAGAACGCGTTGACGGTGTTCTTCCTGTGAAATCCCAAGCAGATGTTCCGACATGCGATTCGATTCCAGGATTTTGCCGGTCTTATCGGCGATGGTTATTCCAAGCGGGAAACTTTCGAAAAGCGTTTTGAATTTGACCAGAGCCACCCTCAGATCTTGCTCTGCCTGTACACGTTCGGTGACATCTTGAATGGTTCCAAAGAGACGCTGGGTATCATCCGGATTTTTTTTCATGGAGGAAATACTATGGACATGTCGGATTTCACCGTCTGGGCGGATGATGCGGTAGGTCAGGTTGAACGGTTTTTGTTCCCTGATGCATTCCTCGTAAAGTTGGTAGACCTTCATTCTGTCTTCGGGGTGCAGAAGCATTTCGTAGTTGCTTAAGTCCGGGTTATAGCTGTCCCTTTCCAAACCGAAGATGCGATAGGTTTCATCCGACCAGATCGCTTTGCCGCTGGCAATTTCGATGTCGTAATAGCCAAGTTGAGCGTTCCGTTCCGCATCCTTTAACATGGCTTCGTTTTCCATCAGTGCCAGTTCGGCGCGTTTGCGCTCGGTGATGTCCTGTACTGCGCCCAACATTGAGGCAGGGCTGCCCAATCCACTGCTTTTGACGTACTGTATGTAGTCGAGCATCCAGCGGATCTCTCCGTTTTTGCACCGAAGGCGGTATTCGACGGTGAGTGTGCCGTTTTTTATCAAGTTGGGATACTGTCGGATCACCTCTTGCAAATCTTCCGGAAAGACCAACGACGAGTACCCGCCCTGCAGTTGGTTGACCTCCTCTTTTGTATAACCGGTGATACGTTCGAAGGCACCGCTGATCCACTGGGTCTCTGTGGATCCATCAGGGAATGCCACGCCGTAATAGACATAATCTGACATCAGGGTGGAGATCTGGCGGTGGCGCTCTTCGCTTTTCCGCAGAGCGTCTTCTGCCAGTTTGCGTTCGGTGATGTCAAGGGCGGTGAAGGTTACGCCTTTCGATAGGTCTTTATTATCGATGGGAGTGGATGCAAGCAGGATGTCGATGACCGCGCCATCCTTTTTCCGCCAGCGCGTCTCCACCTGCCCTGTGCCGGCTCCGGCAATTTGACGGTATTTCTCCCGCCCGACAAAGTCGAAATCCTCCTGTGTCGGATACAGTATTCTGGCGCTTTGCCCGATGAGTTCCTCTTTCGCATACCCGGTCATCTCGCAAATGCGGTGATTAACATCCATCAGTACCCTGTTGCAGACGACACCAATGCCGGTGGGGGCGGCTCGGAATATGCTGCGCATTTTTTCTTCGCTCGCGCGCAACGCCTCCTGTGCCTGCCTGCGCTCGGTGATATCGCGCAGGTCGGCGAGCCAGGCGGGCTGCCCCTCCCATTCGATGCTGTGGACGCGCATTTCGACAGTGGCAAGCGAACCATCAGGATGGCGGATCTCGATCTCGGTGTAGTCTGCGCCCGAGAGTGGCAGACCAATTTCAACGTCCAGCAAGGATGCGAGCGGGCGGTTGAGCAAGGTGCAGGCGGCGGGGTTGGCAAACAAAGTAACGCCATCCAAGCCAACCACAAGAATCCCGTCCAGGTTGTAATTGACCAGGTCACGCATTTGCCGTTCGAAACGTTCTGGTGAAGCCGTTTTGGCAGGCTCCCTTTTGGGTTTTGCGTTCTTCATGGTTGCTCCGAAACGATTCGGGCGCGGTTATACCTCGGGGTCGACGTAGATCGGGTGCCCGGCAAGGATGCCTGCCATCGAGCGGAAGGGGTCGCCGATATGCATTCCGTGCCCATCAATGTTGAATTCATGAATGTCGTGGTCGTGCGCGGAGCCGCGCATTTTGAGCATGGTCAGCCCGCGTTTCATTTCGCCGCGCATTTCCACATAGCGTAGGAGGATGATCGAATCGGTAATGGTGGAAATATGCGTTTCGGTGATGGATGCGCCGCCCGTGAGCGTGGGCGTGGTGGCGGTGAACAGCCCGGCAATTTCCTTATGTTTGATGAAGGAAGTAAAGCCGATGACGAACTCGCGGAAGCCTTTGATGGTGGAGATGCGCTCAAGCGCTGAAAGGCTATCGACTGCCACGCGATTGGGTTTGAATTCTTCGATGATGGACTGCATGCGGATGAGGTGATCTTCCAAGCCCGCTACTTCGGGATAATCGCAGACCACTTTCAACTTGCCTTCCGCTTCGAGGCGTTCAAAATCACGCCCCCAGCCGGTGGCATTGCGAAAGAGTTGTTCATGACTTTCCTCGAAGGCAAACAGCAGGCTGCGTTCGCCGCTTTCCACACCTCCGGCGATAAACTCGGTGGTGATGAGTGTCTTACCGGTGCCGGTGGCGCCTGAGACGAGGACGATGGAATCGCGGAAGAAACCTCCGCCGCATAGGGTGTCCAGCCTGTTGTTGCCGGAGGTAACGCGCACTGCCGAAGAGCGTTGTTTGAGTTCGATGGCGGCAAGCGGGATGATGACAATGCCTTTTTCGGGAAGGATGGTAAACGGGTATTCGCCTTTATGGTGACTGGTGCCGCGATACTTGAGGATCTCGATGGTGCGGCGGCGTTTTTCGCCTTCCAGCACATTGCGCAGGATCAAGACATTGTCGGCGACGAACTCCTCCACGCTGAAGCGCGAGATGTCGCCGTATTCCTGCCGCCGTTCGGCGGTCATCATGGCGGTGACACCCATGGCTTTGAGGGCGACGGCAATGCGAAACAATTCGGTGCGCACCACCGAGGCATCTTCAAAACGGCTGAAAATTGCGCCGAGTGAATCCATCGCCAGGCGGGTCGCGCCTGTGCGTTTGACGGCATGTTCGATGCGAGCCAGCAGGGCGCCGAGATCGTACTTTCCTGCTACGATGGCTTCCTCGCCGAGGCGCGGCGAAGCATCCACAAACGCCCAGCGATTATCGGCTTCCCACTCGGTGACGTTCCAGCCAAGGGAGAGGATATTGCGGCGAATATCTTCCGGCGATTCTTCAAAGGTGATAAAAACGCCCGTTTCGCCAAATTTTTGGATCCCTTCAGCGAGAAACTGAGCTGCCAGCACGGTCTTGCCGCTTCCGGCGGTGCCGGAAACGAGGGTGGTGCGTCCCTGGGGCAGACCGCCCTCTGTGATCTCATCAAAACCGAGGATGCCGGTGCGCAGTTTTTTGATCGCATGTGTTTCGTTCATATTGCCAGAACCCTTTCCTTTACTCCTGGATCTAATAACCCAACCCCAGGGCTTTTTTTACTTTTTCGATATCGGAAAGATCGCCGATGATGCGGCGTTGGGGAAGAGGATATTCTTTAACAAGTGTGGGGGTTGCCAGGATCTGATCGATTTCCGCCTGTTCGGGGTCCTTATCCACATCCACCACTGTGATGCTGCACTCATCATCCAATAGCGTATCGCATACGTGCTTCAGGTTCGCCAGGGCTGTGTCAGCATGGGGAGATCTTCCGGTGATGAAGAGCTTGAAAACGTAATGGGTCACGATGCCTTTTGGGGATTACGCGGTCTGACCGCCAGCTCTCATGTGTAAATTGAGTCTGTGCAGGGTAGGTTTTTTTATTATACAGGAATTTACCCCAAAAACACAGAATGGCAGTTCGCGTTTACCCCAAGCCCGGGTCTTCCTGCATCAATTCCATGAATGCCCGCACCACTTGCGGGTCGAAGTGCTTGCCAGATTGTTCGAGGATGTGTTCGCGGATGCGTTCCGGTTCCCAGCCCTTGCGATAGGGACGATCCGAGCGCAGCGCATCCCATACATCCACGATGGCGAAAATGCGCGCCGCAAGCGGAATCTGCTCGCCTTTCAACCCGCGCGGGTAGCCCGTGCCATCCCATTTTTCGTGGTGGGCATAGGGAATATCCAGCGCCAGGCGCAGGTATTTGATCGGCAGCAGCATCTCGTAGGCGCGGGTAGGATGCTGGCGCATGATGCCCCATTCTTCGTCAGTGAGTTTGCCGGGCTTGAGCAGGATGTTATCCGGAACGCCGAGCTTGCCGATGTCGTGCAGCAGCGCGCCGCGTCGCATCTGGACCCGCTCCTGATCGCTGACCCCCATCTTTTCCGCCAGCCTCAGGCTGAGTTCGGTCACGCGGCGGGTGTGACCTTCGGTCTCTTCGTCGCGCAAGTCCATCGCACGCGACCAGCCTTCAATGGTGGCATCGTAGGCGATCGTCATTTCCTGATTCGATCGTTGCATGTCCTGGAACATCTGGGCGTTATCCACGGCAATGGCTGCCTGCCCGCCGAGGGTTTCGAGGTATTTTAACCAGTCCGGGTCGGGGATGAGTGCGTGGCGGTTGAAGATCTCCAACACGCCTTTGAGCACTCCCTTGGCGATCAGTGGAATGCCGAAGTACTCGATGAACTCTTCCTCTTTGAGCAGGCGGACACGGCTGAAATTTACACCGGTATCGTGCAGGTTGGCGACGTGAACCACCCGTCGTTCCAGCCCCGCCCGTCCGGCGAGTCCCTCGCCCAACCGCAAGTTGGATTGACGGATGGCGGCTGAGCGAAAGCCCTTGCCCGCGACGAATTCCAGCGACTGGTTCACCGGGTTCAGCAGCAGGACGGCAGCCGCATCGACATCGAGTTGCGATGTGACCTCCTTGAGCAGCACTTCCAGCGAGAGGCGCATGTCGAAGCTGGAGGTGATGGCGCGGTCGATCTCGTTCAGGGCGGTGATGCGCTGGAGATGTACCTTGACACTGGCTTCCGCCTGCTTGCGCAGGATGACGGCGGTCATCTGATGGCTGAGGATGCGCACACGCTGCAGATCGTCCACGGTGAATTCGCCGCGCGTGGACATATCCAGCAAGCCGATGGTGCGACCCGAAGAGACCAGCGGGATGGTGATGACGGCGTTGATCTTGAGAATCTTCAACACTTGCGGCAGGATCTTTTTGATGGCGCTCCGCAGCGCATTGGGCAGGAAGGTGGTTTCGGTGAACTCTCCCATCCAGGCTGCGATCTCCGCCGGGTTGCTGCTGATGACGCCTTGCGGGGTGTTCAGCAGTGTTCTGGTGTAGCTGTCCTCGCGGACAGGGATACGGATACGCGGGATGGTAACCCCGATGAACTTTTCGATCTGCTCGACCAGGCTGTTCGAGATGGTGGAACTTTGCATTTCGAGGTGCGCGCCGTCCGGGCTGAGCAGGTAGACCGCCACGTCCTGGCAGTCGAACATGTTGCGGGTCTCGCGTGCAAAGATCTCAGTGATGGTCTCGATGTCCTCGCCGCGGTTGGCGGCATCGTTCAGGGTGTTGATGAGCAGCAGTTCCCCGGTGCGCTGTTGGATCTCGCGTTCCGACCGTTTGCGCTCGGTGATGTCGATGGTGGTAACGATGACCCTGGAGTAATCCTGCTCGTGCCCAGGCACCACCGACCAGTCCATGCTGACTTCGATGGGCTCACCCGTCAGCGTTTCGTCGCTGCCTTCCCATTGGTAGAGGCTGTGCCCCTCTGCGACGGCGGCAAATTCCCCAACGATGTGGCTCAGTCCATCACGGGTCAGGTTGCGGAGGGTTGCCTCGATCAATTCCTGTTTGCTGCCCGCACCGTACATGCCGAGAGCGGCTTTGTTCACATCCAGAATGACGACCTTCGCGGCGCACTCCTTCAACGCCTCGGGATGGAGGTCGAAGTACTCATAGAGGTCGATGACTCCCCGCGCTTTGAGAGAATCCAGGTAGTCCTTGACGAGTGAAAAATCCTCCTCCCAGAGTGCAACGGGCGAATCTTCGAACAAAAGGCGGTAGCGCTTCTCGCTCTCCTGCAGCGCCTCCTCTGCCCGTTTGCGTTCGGTGATGTCGAAGGAAAGGATGAAGATACCCTCTGGCGCAGGCTGGATGGCGAGCTCGAACCAGCCGCTGGAACCGTCGGGGAAGGTGAAGCGGTTCTCGATCTGGCGGGTGACGCGGTTTTCCATGCAGTCGCGCAGGGTGGCGAACATCTCCGTGGTTTCGATGCCGGGGTATGCTTCCATCATGGTGCGGTTCAGCAACGCCTCGCGGGTGTTGCGTCCCTGACGTGCTGCGGCATCGTTGATGTAGATGTAGCGCCAGTCAAAGCCGATGATCTGGCAGCCTTCCATCATGCTTTCCAGCGTCTGGCGGTAGCGTTCCTCGCTGATCTTGACCGCTTCTTCCGCCCATTTGCGCTCGGTGATGTCCACGGTGGTTAAGAGCACCCTGGAATAATCGTCTTCGTACCCGGGCACCACCGACCAGTTCAGGCGGATCTCGATGGGTCTGCCGGTCATGGTTTCGTCGCCGCCCTCCCACGAGTGGCTTGTCCTGCCTGTTGCGATGGCGATCATCTCTTCCACGCCGTTCTCGAGTTCGCCCTGACTGGTATCCTGCATGGTGGCGCGGATCAATTCCTGCTTGTCTTTCGCTTCGTACATCCGTACTGCTGTCTGGTTTACATCCAGAATGCGGGTTAAATGCTGGCAGAAAAGGAGTTCTTCCGGGTGTTCGGCAAAATAGGCGCGGAAGTCGCTCACGCCCCCGGCTTTCAATGCCTCAAGATGTTTTTTGATTGCGGAGAAATCCTGCTCCCATATGGCGACGGGGACATCCTCGAACAGGGCGCGATAGCGCTGCTCGTTCCGGATCAGCACAGTTTCGGCTTGTTTTTGCTCGGTGATGTCCCAGGCGTTGAGCAGCAGCGCATTGACGGAACCGTCGGGGTTTTTGAGCGGGCTCATGCTGATGCGGAACCACATTGCCCGGTTTCTGACTTGCGCGTGCAATTCGTTCAGATCCACGGTTTGTTCGTCGATCACCCGGTGGATGACGGCGAGGTAATTGTCGGCGGTTTCGGCGGGGAAGAGGTCGTGGACGGTCTTGCCGACCATCTGCGGGTCGTCCCAGATGCGGATGCCCGCCGGGTTGACGTAGAGGATGATGCCATCCCGGTTCAGTACGGCGATGGCGCTGTCTGAGGTTTCTGCCAGGCTGCGGTAGTTCTCCTCGCTGATGCGCAGCGCAGTCTCGGCAATCTTGCGGTCGGTGATATCCAACACATGCGAGATGAAGTAGCGCGGATTTCCATCCTTATCGCGGATGAGCGTGCTCGAGACCTGCCCCCAGACGGTGTGCCCCTGTTTGTGCAGGTAGCGCTTCTCGAATTGGCTGTGTTCCACCTGCCCGGAAATGGCTTGCTGGATGTAAAGCGGGCTTCGATCCATATCATCCGGGTGTGCGATGCTGTTCACGGTCATGGATTCCAGCACAGGTTGAGAGTATCCCAGCATGTTGCACATCTGCGCATTGACTCGCAGCAGTCGCCCGTCCAGGTCCACCAGGCAGACGCCGATGTTGGCATTGTCGAAGGTCAGGCGGAAGCGTTCCTCGCTTTCGCGCAGCGCGTCCAGCGCCTGTTTACGTTCGGTGACATCGTTCGCCAGCACCATGCGCGCGGGTCTGCCGTTGTACTGAATGGCGTGGGAGGCGATCTCCACATCAATGAGCGTGCCGTTCTTTTTGCGGTGCCGCCAGCCGGTGGTTTTCTCGATGGGTTGGGTGGGTTGGGCAAGATTCGCCGTCAGGGCGGGAATATCCTCCGCCGGGCGGATGTCTTTGAGGGTCATGCCGAGGAATTCCTCGCGGCTATAGCCATAATGGTTCACGGCGGCATCGTTGACCATTAGGAAGGCGAGCGTTTCGAGGTCGTAGACCCACATGGGCTGCGGGTTGTTCTCGAACATTTCCCGATACAACCCCTGGCTTTCGAGGATGAGATCCTCGTTGAATTTCCATTCGGTCATGTCGCGGATGGAGGCGATGATGAACAGTGTGCCGCCAATGGTCTGGTGGTTAAGGTGGATGCTGATGGGGAACTCACGCCCGTCCTTATGCAAGCCGTACAGGGTCTGGGAGATGTCGGCGCGGTGGCTGGGTGTTTGGAAATGTTCGCTTTGGTTGCGGCGGTGTTCTTCGTGGAAACGTTCGGGCATGAGAATTTCCACCGCCTGCCCGATCAACTCGTCCGGTTCGTAGCCGAAAATGGTTTTTACTTGCTGGTTGGCAAGCGTGATGCTGCCATCCTCCTTGATGATGACCATCGCGTCGGGCGCGGCGTTGAGGATGTTGCGCAGGTGGGTTTCATTCTCCTCCAGTGCGCGAATATCACGCTTGAGGATCACATAGATCAACAGCGCGCTCAAGCCGACGAACAGCCAGCCTTTGGCGGATTGAATGAAGAGATAGGTGGAAGAAGATGGAGGCGCGAGCCGCAGGAGCAGGTTATCGGAAAGCAGAATCCACAAGACCCCAAAGATAAAATATCCCGCGACGGTCCGCAGGGAAATGGTTGTATTATTCCTCTTTCGATGTGCCGGGTTGGTTTTTCCCCCGTCTGACTCCTTCTTGCTCGAGCCTGTCAGACGCATGACACCTCCAGTATGCTCGGATTGGTCCGTCAGGGATGTTCAATTGGCAGTATACACCACCTTGGGAGGATTTAATCATTGCAGGCTCTTATCATTTATGACCGGGCGCTGCTCGTATGAGTGACCCCCTATTTGCCAATCCATGAATTTGAATTGTGCATAGAGGCGCGTCCTTACGTTATCCAATCCAACGCGCCATGCGCCGCCCAACGTCCGCTGGCGAAACAAGCTGTCAGCAAATACCCGCCGGTGGGGGCTTCCCAATCCAGCATCTCTCCGGCGCAGAACACCCCGGGTGACGCCTTCAACATCAACCTATCATTCAGTGCGTCGAAACTTACCCCACCCGCCGAACTGATCGCCTCATCGAGTGGGCGCGGCGCGCTCAATGTCACCGGCAGGTGCTTGATGAAGAACGCCAATCGTTTCACATCGGCAAAATCCTCTTTGGAAACGAACTCACGCAGCAAGCCCGCCTTCACACCCTTGATGCCGACCGTCTTCTCGAGGTGACTCGCCAGTGTGCGCGAGCCGCGCGGCTTGGAGATTCTTTCCACCAGTGCCGCTTCGCTTTTGTCGGGCGCGAGGTCAAGTTCCATCACAGATTGCCCGTTCAACGCGATCTCGTCCCGCATCAACGCAGATGCCGCGTAGATCAAACTTCCCTCCACGCCTTCTTTGGTGATGATGAATTCGCCCTGCTGATGAAACTCCCCGAACGACAAAACAACGGACTTGACCGGCTGCCCGTCGAACTTTTCTTTAAAGAAGGGACTCCACGCCACGTCAAAGCCGCAGTTGGACGGTTGGAACGCTTCGACCTTAACCCCGGCAGATTCCAACCATTGAGTCCATGCCCCGTCCGAACCGAGCCGCCGCCAACTCCCGCCGCCCAATGCCAAAATGACCACATCCGCCCGAATGGTTTGGAGTCCGCTTGGGGTTTCGAAGCGAAGCGCGTGCTCTTCATCCCAACCCACCCAGCGATGCCGCACATGAACATGTACCCCCGCTTCATCCAGCCGTTTGAGCCACGCCCGCAACAACGGACTGGCTTTCATGCCAACCGGAAAGACCCGCCCAGATGTGCCCACGAAGGTTTCAACGCCAAGCGCCTTTGCCCACTCGCGCAGGTCATCTGGTGTGAACTTCGATAGCCATGTTGCAACTTCGGCTTTGCGTTTCCCGTAGCGTTGAATGAACGCCTCGAACGGTTCGGAGTGCGTCAGGTTCAACCCGCTTTTACCCGCCATCAAAAATTTTCTGCCGAGTGAGGGCATGGCGTCGTACATATCCACACGGATTCCATGCTGACTCAGAACCTCCGCCGCCATCAAGCCTGCCGGTCCACCGCCAATGATCGCTGCCGTTTTATCCATGCCCTGATTATAAAGGTGACAGTCACCACTTGTTATGTTACATGGATCACGATCTTATCCAGATCGCGTGGATTCTTTGGGTCCACCCACACGTCCACCACTTTGCCGACTTCGAGCGCACCCAGCCAGCCGGTTGGAAAGGTGAACAGTTTATCCACCTGATAAATATCAATGCCCGGAACATCGATCTCAAGACCGATGGTTATCATCGTATAAAGCGCTTTCCGCCCTGAATGATATCCTTTGATGTTCTCAGGGATGCGCAGAATGACCGCCTTTCCCTGTCTGCCTGATGCTTTCAATGACTCCACCCGGTTGTTGCGTTGTCTTGGAAACCAGATCAAGATCCCATACAACGCCGCTGCCAACACGACGGCTGAAAATAGCGTAATGCAAAGCCCAGCGACAATGGTAATGATTGAAGTCATTGTATCCATCGAAACCTCTAAAAGACAGATTTACAAGTCAAAGGTACTTACAGATCAAAGGGGTTCGAGCGCCTTTCCGGCAGTTTTTGATCGAAGATTTGTGTTCTTCCGTGTTTATCTGTGGTGAAACATTATTTTCAAAACAATCTTTAATATAGAACGGGCAGTTTTACACTGCCCGTTTGACATTCATTATCTTTCTACCCCAACCACGCCGCCCAACGCGTTCAATTTCACCGTCCAGGTGCTGCCGATCTGGAACTGTTGGAACTCGCTGACCGAACCCGGCGAGTAGGTGATCTGCCCGTCGGAGGTGTCGAAGTACACGTTCAGGGTTTGCGATGCGGTGCCGACCCGCTGGTCGCCGAAGAGCGAAGGCTCAGCGTACTCGGGAAACAGGTCATAGCCTTCCAATTCGTAACTTTGAACGGTCTTCCATTCGTCCACGGTGTAGCTGCAATACTGCTCGGTTTCGGTGTAGCACTCCTCGACCACTTCGGCGAAGCCGTTGCCACGGTCCACGGTTTTCTCTTCGCAGATCTCCTGGCTTTCGGTACGGCAGGAGACGTTGTATGCATCTGAAGGCGGGTTGCCGCGCTCATTGGAATAATTCACCGGCTGCACTTCCTGCACCGGCACAGAGGTCTGCCAGTACACGCTCGCCACGGTCGCATCCACTGAACTGGATGGCAGCACGAACAGCATCACGATCGCCACACAACACAGCATCAAGAACGCGCCGATGCCGCCAGCGATCAACCAGTTGACCGCTTTTGATTTCGGTTTTGCCTTGGCTGCCGCTCCCGCCTTTGCTGGTGCAGGTTGGGGTTGCGCAGAGACTGCCGCTTTGGGCAGCGGCGCTCCACACTGCGAACACGTCGCAGCCGTTCCCGGGTTATCAAAGCCGCAATTGGTACACGTCACCGCCTTGGGCGGAGTCGGAGCCGCTTGCAAGACCTGTCCCGCCTGCCTTGCCCTGCCTTCCTTCAGATCCCCGCCGCATTGCGAACAGGTCGTCGCCGTTGCCGGGTTGCGTGTGCCGCAAAATCCGCAGTGGATGTCTGCGCCCGCGCCAGCCGCCGATTTCAATTTTTCATCGGTGACGAGTTTTTCCTCCGCCGCGCGCTGGAACTGGACGTTCTCAGGCTGGGGCGCACCGCACTGCCCGCAGGTCTTTACCGACCCTGGGTTGCGTCCGTCGCAGTTGGGGCAGACCCATTCCAATTGAACAAAACCCTTGCTTCGTCTCTGCATCGCTTACTCCTTGAGTATTCTCCCCACGAGTGTACAACAAAATCAACGAAGGATGAAGAGTACCCACATCCTACGTCGGGAAGCCATGCCACTTTTTGATCTCGTGGATGCGCGCCTCATGGTCGGGGTCTGGGTAGGGAGAGGGATAATTCGTTTCTTTCCTGACCGGGGAATGGGTCAATGCGCCGAAGACCGCTGCCACCCCGTTGGCGACGTTCTCGGGGTCGTAGCCGCCCTCCAGCACAAAGACGATCTTTCCGCCGCAGTATTCTTCAGCCATCTCCACCAGTTTTTTAGACATGTTGAAGAATCCCTGCGTGGAGAGCCCCAGCGTGGTGATGGGGTCGTTCCAGTGTGAGTCGAAACCGGCAGAGATCAAAAGCAGTTGCGGACGAAATGCCTCAACCATCGGCTTGAAGATCTCGTCGGTGATTCGTAAAAAAGTCGCATCGCCTGCAAAGGCATGCAAGGGAACGTTGGCAATGCGCTTCTTCGCATGCGGCGCTTCGGTGATCCAGCCTGTGCCGGGGTAAATTCCCCATTGGTGCGCTGAGACGAATCCCGTGCGTTCATCGTCGGTGAAGGCGGCTTGTGTGCCGTTGCCGTGATGCGCATCGTAGTCGATGACCATCACGCGTTCCATGCCGTGTGCCAATGCATCCTGCGCGGCGATGGCGATGTTGCTGAACAGGCAGAATCCCATCGCGCGCTGCGGCTCGGCGTGATGTCCCGGCGGGCGGACAATGGCAAATGCATTCCCTGCCTCGCCGTTCACCACCATGCGTGTGCAAGTGATGGCTCCGCCCGCGGCGAGCAGCGCATCTTCGTAGGAGGTTTTCGTCACATAAGTGGGTGCGTAGTCGATGATCCCCGCTCCCTGTTTGCAGACTTCTTCAACGGCATGGATCATCTTGGACGGATGGACGCGCGCCAACTCCTGCACCGTCGCGCGGGTCGGCTCGATGCGCTCTGCACCGAACGAGCCCAGCCGTGGCTCGAGCAGGGTCAGTCTGCCCGGTCGCTCCGGGTGCTCCGGGTATTCGTGCGCACGGGATGGGACGAAGGCGTAAACGGTCTTCATGGATGGATTATAGCCTCTTGTAAATGGATATGGGTCTCATCAATAGTTGCCCTTTGTGATCTTGCCCCAAATGAATTGCGCGTACCCTACCCAAAATGCCGGGTCGATTTGGCTGGGTGGGGTGAAGAGCGGTGTCGGCGGGTTCGGGATGAGATTTAGATACGAGAGAGAATCAAGCGGTGGCTCGGAATATTCAGGGTCCAGCACGAGCGGGGCATATGGGATGGTCCACGAGTGCGGTTCATTGACAATACCATTGATCTGGATGGATTCTGTAGCAATCACAATTGTTGTATTGTAGATCGGGTCTAATACAGAAGCGCAACCGTTCGCCGTCTGAAGCCCCATCGGGTAGCCCATTAATCCCGATTCAGGAGGCTGGTGGGTGTGGAATGGTTGTTTGAGGTTGTATTCAACATGCGTGGGTTCAACGATCGTTCCCGAAGAATCCATCAAGGTCGTATTATCCATTGTCACCTCTACCATGTAATTCGAGATGCCAGGTAATGTACGGTTTGCTGGGATCAACGTGACAAGGAAGAGGAATTCCTCGCGTTTTACGGTTTTGCTCAACGCCGTGGAAAGGCGGCTTTCGAATTCGCCTGGCGTCTCTCCGCGATATAGAAAGTCGCTTAAGTAGGCAGCTTGGATCAGCTTTGGGCTGAGGAACGTAATGACAATGTGGACAACATCAGAATTCTCCTGCCTGAGAATCCTTGTGTCGGTGGTATGCATGGTTTCATTCAACAGATACAAAAAGGCATCCTGCTGTGGGGGCAGTCCCAAATTCGGCATGGAAGTCGACATAAGACTGGGCATGGAACTGGCGTCTCCGATAAAACCGGATGGCGTTCCAGGTACAGCGGTTTGTAGAACGGTGGTTGTCGGGATTGCGTTTGCCCGTTCAATGACATCTTTGATGTAAGGGAAAATCCCCGTCTGATAGATGTTTCCACTCCCATCGCCAGGTTTGCAGGTCGGCGCCGAGGAACTCGGATTATTTATGTCGATGGGCTCACAAGCGGAAACAAGCGCGGTCAACCAGACCGCGATGAAAAACCACCTGACGAATCGCGAACCTTGCCCGAGTCGTTTTGCTGCCATACCCCACAACTCCAATTCCAACCTTGCATGAATGATGAAAAAATGCTTCTTGGCATCGAGCGCCCAGGCATGATGTGTCAGATAATCGACAAGACCTCAAGCGGGCACAGACGAAATGATAGAATCATTATATAGGGGAAAAACAGGTGATTCAAGGTCTTTTGTCACATTAAAAAGTTCCGCCGCCTGTCAGCATGGGGGGGGCATGCTGAATCAGGACGGCGGGGACACCAAAATACCAGTAAAAGGGAGGGCAGGTGTCGTACAGACAATATACACCTTTTTTATCCGAATTTCATTAAAAATATATAAGACATAAGTACTATGCAGATTTTTTTACTCTTTTCCATTGAAGAGATTCAACCATTCATCCATTTCCCCCGCAGACATTTGTCGTTCTTCCGCTTCCTTCGCGGATGCGGAGATGAGTGTGGCCCGACATGCCTTCACGAAATTTTCTGAAGAAACGAACGCAGCCTGATGGACTTTTGCAGTGGTCTGCACCTCGCGGTCTGAAGAGACCACGGTCCAGTTCTTTGCCGACTTGCCCATGTGCCCCAACCTTCTGCGGATGGCGGAATCAGCCGTTTGCCCACGGGGGATGAAATGCGCCTTCACGGTTCCCAGTTTTCGGGTCCCGGCAGAACCGGGGGGAGCGCCATCAAAGTACACCTCCACTTGCTGACGTTTGATCCGCGCAAAATCTTGAAGGAGGCGCACGAGTTCCAGCTCGTCATCGGGGTTATCGAGGCTCAGTCCGATTTTGGGGATCAGGTTATGTCCGTCGATCAGGTAGGGCATAGCGACATTGTACTAAAAAAACGCCGCGAGGGTTTCTCGCGGCAGGTTTCGTTATGCAGGCTGCATGACCTTTGTGGTCACTTCGAACGCGGGCGGGTTCTCGAGCGTTTTCTTCACTTTGCACAATTCGGCAGAACGCACCAGCGCGGCATGATATTGCTCGGGGAAGGTGGGCGGCACTTGAATTTCAAGGTCGATCTTGTCCATCAGCCCGGTCATCATATTGGGGTGGTTGCGCTGAATAATGCGGATGCCTTCTGTGGGCAGGTTGCGCTGGCGGCAAAAGCCCAGCACATATATTCCAGCGCAGGTGCCGATGGATGCAAGGAAGAGTTCGAACGGCATGGGAGCCGTGTCGGCGGGGGGCTGGTCGGTCTTGAAAGTATGTCCGCGAAAGTGGGCGTCCACCTTCAGCCCACCGGGGAAGTCGATGATCATTTCCATGGGAAAATCCTCCAAATTAAGTATCGTATGCTTTGATGCTCCGCGCTGGAAAAAGTTGCAGGGAATGGTCAGGTTCGGGGAATGACATTCGTCGCGGAACATGCATCACAACCGCGCCGGCTGCGTATACAAAATGTTCTGGTTTGAAATTGCTTAATGTTGGCTTCGAAAAATTTTCCAACCTGCAATTCCGAATATAATGAACCCACCAAACAGAAGGAGACCCTCATGACCGAGAAAAAATCGTCTGATATCATCGTCGCACAGCAAGGTGGCGTGGTACGAAACATCCTTAACCAATTGAAGCTCATCTTCCGGCTGATGGGTGACCGGCGTGTCAATTTCTTTGCCAAGCTGGTTCCCGTTGGCGCGCTTATCTACCTTGTTTCGCCCATCGACGCGGTATCCCTGCCCATCATCGGCGTAGTGGACGATGCCGCCCTGCTTTGGCTGAGCTCGTATATATTTACCGAACTCTGCCCGCCCGATGTCGTTGCCGAGCATATGAAGGCGCTGGCGAGCAACACCACTTCCAACGGGGCGCAGGATGAAGTGGTGGATGCCGAGACCACCGACGTAAACGAATAATGAAACGATTCCTGATTTTATTGACCCTGCCGGTGATGATCGCCTGCGGTAGATTTTCAGATTCCGCAGCCCCGACGATCACGCCTCTTTCCCCAACGGAAACGATTCCCGCCCAGCAGACCGAGCCTCAGCCGGGAACAGATACCCCCACCGTCTCCGCAACCGAGACGCCCATAGCCAGCGCGAGCCAGTTCCCCGACCCGAATGCCTTTGAGTGGCGGCTGATCGCTGCCGGACTCTCCCGCCCTGTTGATGTACAGTCTGCGTACGATAGTTCGGGCAGGTTGTTCATCGTCGAAAAGTATGGCGCGATTCGTATTTACAAGGATGGGTTTGTCCTTCCGCAGCCTTTTCTCAACATCGATGACCGTGTGAATGACTCCAGCAACGAGATGGGCTTGCTGGGGCTTGCCTTTCACCCAGAGTTCGAGCAAAACGGCTATTTTTACGTCAACTATACAGGCAGCGGCGGACATACGCGCATTTCACGCTTTCAAGCCAATGGTGATACTGCCGACCCAAGTAGTGAAAAAGTGCTGATGGTCATCGACCAGCCCTTCCCAAATCACAATGGTGGGGCGGTTGCGTTTGGTCCCGACGGCTACCTGTACCTCGGTCTCGGTGATGGCGGCGCGGCGGGAGACCCGCTCAAGAGCGGGCAGGATACGAGTTCGCTGTTGGGTAAAATCCTGCGCATCGATGTGGATAACGGCGACCCGTATGCCATCCCTGCGGATAATCCCTTTGGGAACGAGGTTTGGGCGTATGGTTTGCGTAATCCCTGGCGCATTTCCTTCGATCAGTCCACTGGTGATTTGTGGATCGGCGATGTGGGGCAGAATGCCTGGGAGGAAATCGACTTCCTTCCGGCGGGTTCGCCCGGCGGCGCGAATTTCGGCTGGAGCATCATGGAAGGCAGCTATGGCTATGACGGTGAGCCCCAGCCCGGGCTTTTGCTCCCGGCAGCGGAGTACAACCATGAATTCGGCTGTTCCATCACGGGTGGGTACGTCTATCGCGGTGCGATGCCGGAGTGGAATGGAGTGTATCTGTACGGCGATTATTGCTCGGGGATCGTTTGGGGGTTGATCAATTCCAATGGGCTGTGGCGGTCTCAGGTCCTGTTCGAAGCGGGGGTGACAATCACCTCATTTGGTCAGGACGATGCCGGGGAGGTCTATCTTCTTAGCGACGCGGGGGGGCTTTACATCCTTGCAAGGAAATAAAGACATATCACATCCTAAATAGGTGCTTTGTCATGTCGGTTTGTGACGCCTGTCACTGGTGTGACAGGCGTTTTTCTCGTAAACTTCAAAGCGTCAAAGTCAGGAGGTCGACGTGACTGAAAAAGTTTGGCAGATCGAGAAAGTGAAGTACTGCGAACATGTGGAGCAGGAAGTTGCAATCGAGAACGAGGTTGTTTACCCTGCGGAACACCTGCCATATCAGCCTCCGCGAGTTACGGCACGCCGCTGTTCACATTCTCTGGAATGTAACATGATGGAAAAACCGGCTTGCTCCCTCTGTGGAACAAATCCTGACCTGGATCTAGTTTAAACGAGCAACCGCAAGTTGCTCCTCCAAACTCTCTCTCCTCCCTCTGAGTTGGTCTATTGGCTGCACCGCGCAACGCGCGGTGTATGCCGTTAAAAGGGGAGATGGCTTTGCGATGGGTCTTTCCTTGGGTCTGCGTACAAAAAAATCAGCGCTTCTCTGCCATGTCATGCGCTAAATGACCCGTGCCGTGTGATTCCAATTTGTCGGTATCGTCAATTCCAATGATGTATTGCATGTCGCTCTCCTTTTATGAAAACTAACGAGAGCCTATTTTGCTTGCCTGTGATTCACAAACCTCGAAACATCTTCATCGGCTGGAGAGTTGAAGACCTCATTCGGGCTGCTGACCTGTCGCATGCGATTGCCGACAATGACCGCGATGCGTGTTGCGAGTTGAGCGGCTTCGGGCAGGTCGTGTGTGACGAAGACCGTCGTTGTGGCGGTTTCTTTTAACAACGTGCCCAGGTCATCCAACAGGCGGCTGCGGGTGGGGGGGTCGAGCGCGGAGAACGGTTCGTCGAGCAGGAGCAGTTTTGGTTCAAGGATCAACGCCCGCGCCAAACTGACGCGCTGCGCCTCGCCGCCGGAAAGTTGATTGGCGCGCCGTTTTGCCAGATGCCCCACACCCAGCCGTTCCAACCAAAGCGGAACCTTGCTCCGAAGTTCATCTTTGTGAACTCCACGAAACTTCAAGCCGGATGCAACATTGTCGAAGACGGTCATATCGAACAAAAGCGGATCCTGCATGACGAGCGCGATCCGTCGCCGATAATCCGTATCAGACTCCGCCGAAGATTGAATGCCATTGAATCGAATTTCGCCACGCTCGGGTTTGAGCAATCGTGCCAGTGTGAGGAGCAGCGTGCTTTTGCCTGCGCCATTCGGACCAACGACCGCCAGCACTTCACCATTTTGGATCGCCAAGTGTTCCATCTGTAAAGCAGGATGTTCGCCGCGCCTGACCAGCAGGTCTTGGATTTCCACCAGAGCCTTCATCGCCGCACGCTCCGCTGCTGGATCCATGTCAGCGCCCAGTTGACGAGGAAGGTAATGACAAGCAAAAGGATGGCTAACCCGATGGCTTTGTCGAATTCTCCCTTGCCGGTTTCGAGGACGATGGCAGTCGTCAGTACGCGCGTTTGGTAGCGGATGTTGCCGCCCACCATCATGGATGCGCCCACCTCCGAGATGACCGAACCGAAGCCAGCCATCAATGCCGCGAGCAGTGGCAGGCGTGCTTCACGCCATAACATCCAGATCATTTGGATTCGGGATGCACCAAGCCCATAGAGTTGCAGGATCAGTCTCGGGTCCAGGGCTTGAAGCGCGGCGGCGGTTAAGCCGGTTACGACCGGGAAGGAGATCACAACCTGGGCGATGATGATGGCGGTGGGGGTGTAGATCAGCCGCAGATCCCCCAATGGACCGGAACGCCAGAGCATCATCGCCACGAACAAGCCAACGACCACGGGGGGAAGCCCCATGCCGGTGTTGACGATGCTCAGCAAAAAGGAGCGCCCGGGGAATTTACCCAAGGCAAGCAGTGTGCCGAACGGCAGCCCAATGACCAAACTCAACGCGGTGGCGAACGCTGAGATTTGCAGGGAAAGCAGGGTGATCTGGAAGATTTCGAGATCGAAGATCATAGTATGGGTAGGGGCGGCTCAAGAGCCGCCCCTATGGAAATGATTCTAATCCAAACCGAGTTCGGCTTCGGTTTTTCCAGCATCGGGGAAGAAGAGCGGCTGACCGAACGTATCCACGCCGAACTCGCCGATGATCGCTTGGGCTTCATCGCTGACCATGAATTCGGCGAAAGCCATCGCGCCTTCGTAGTTGGTCTTTTCCCATTTTTCGGGGTTGACCGTGATGACGTGATAGATGTTCAGCAGGGCGGCATCGCCTTCAAAGAGGATTTCGAGCTCGAGGTTGTCCTTGTTCGCCAGATAGGTGGCGCGGTCGGTGAGGGTGTATGCCTGGCGTTCGGAGGCAATGGTCAGCGTGGCGCCCATGCCCTGACCGGAGTCTACATACCAAGCCTGCCCGGCAGGCTCTGCAGTGGTTTTGCCCCACAGACTGAGTTCCATCTTGTGTGTGCCAGAGTCATCGCCGCGGGTGATGAAGTTTACCCCGGTATCTGCAATTGCCTGGAAGGCTTCGATCGTGGTGGAGAGCCCATTAATACCTGCTGGGTCATCAGCGGGACCCACGATGACAAAGTCGTTGTGCATCACAAGCAAGCGGTCTTTTCCAAAGCCGGCTTCCATCAATACTTTTTCAGCGGCAGGAGCATGTACCAACAGAACATCGGCATTGCCTTCCTCGCCCATTTTGATCGCCGCACCGGATCCAACGGCGACGGTCTGCACGATATAACCGGTCTGTTCCTGGAAGATGGGAATGAGCACATCCAGCAAGCCGGAATCTTGTGTGGAGGTGGTGGTGGCGAGTATCAACTCAGCGATGGCGGGGGCAGCAGTTTCGGTAACGGGCACTTCGGTTGAAACAGGGGCTTCCGTGGCAGAAGTCTCAGTGGGGGCGGCTGATCCACAGGCGGCAAGCACCAGGGATAGGATCACGCCCATGAACAAAATGTATTTCATCGAACGGGACATTCTTTTTTTCTCCTTTTTATAAACTGATTTTGTTTTCCGCCAAAACGATGGGGAGTAAAGCCGATGCACTGTCAACTAAACCATGAAAGAATATTCTGTTAAGTAAAAACTTAATTGAATTATATAAAAAAACATAGGAACGGCTAGTGCTAAAGTTTAGTCTTCGAGATAAAAAACAATGGGCAACCTCTACTTTTGACCAGTCATTGAAAAGGGGATTTACAAGTGAATCTCTTCGCCGCTGTGTCTGGCGTTGTATCCGGTCAATGCCCCCAACATGGTTCGGAAGCCAGCCGTCTGAATAAAGTCCAGCAGCGGGTTAAGCGTCTTCTCCTGCTCGCGCGGCAGGATGAGGTCGTAGCGTTCCTCGAACAGCGGGATAAACCCCAACCCATGTTGGTGCGCCGCTGCCTGTAAACCCAGCGAGACATCCACCTTGTCCATTTCAACCAGGGTTGCGGCTTCGCTATGTGTCTTCACAGATTTTTCATATCCATTGATGCGCTGCACGGGGATGTTTTGCCTGCGGAGTTCTGCATCCAGCCAGAGGCGCGTGCCTGAGCCGGGGTTGCGGTTCACAAAGCGGACCTCGGAGCGGATCAGGTCCGACAGTTTTTTAATCCCCTTTTTATTGCCCTGCGAGACGATGAGCCCCTGTGTGCGATAAGCAAGGGTGATGACTTCCACGTCGCGGTCAGGGAAAAGATGGCGGATGAAAGGCGTGTTGTATTCGCCGTTTTCATCGAGAAGATGGGAGCCGGAGATCTGGCACAGTCCCTGCCGCAGATTGACCAATCCATCCAGCGAGCCGACGGGCAGACTGAGCAAGTTGACGTGTTTGGCGAGATGGTTTGCCACGCCTTCGAGGGCAAGGTCGTGACTTCCGGAAAAAATGACCGAGGGGAGCTTGCTCTTCGGCAGGACCATTTCTTGCAGGAGGAAAGCGTCACCTTTGGCGCGATAGAATTTTTCGGTCACTTTGCCGGTGCGGCGCGTTTCGCTGATTTCGACCAATCCGGCGGATTCCAGCGCAAGGATGTGATGCCGCACCCAGGCGGGCGACTGTTTCAAGGTCCGTGCGAGAAGCGTGAGTGTGGCGGGTGCCGCCATGAGCAGGCGCAAAATGTCCATGCGGCGCGCGTCAGCCAGCAATTTGATTTTGTCGAAAGAATTGATGGGGGTGACAGTTTTCATTAATAAGTCAATCGATTAAGGAGAAACTTAATAATCAGTCTATCATGGCCAGATGCGTTTCGTCAACATTTGCCTACTGTCTCCAGATCGGGGCCGGAAATTTGCCTGTCATGGCGCAGAGAGCGATGACAATTCGTCGAAAGATTTGTATTGTCTTTATATGGAAACCGTCATTGTTGAAAGAATGACATTTAGTAATTCGTCGTCCTATCGATCAAACCCAGTTCCCGCGCGCGGGCATCGCACCAGCGAAAGACATAAATGCTGACTGTGCCAAAGAACACGCTCAACGCCAGAAGGACACCGAGAATCTCCATATTGCTGAAGTTTGCCAGGGTTGGGAAGGCTTGCGCCACGTTCCCAACGAGTGAGCGGCGCAATAGTTCCAGCCAGTAGGTCGTCGGCATGAAATATCCAACGGGGCGCAGCCACTCGGGTAGCACATCCAACGGGAAGATCGCGCCGCTGAAAATGTACAACGCGCCTGCCGTCGCTTCACCAATGAAGCCTTCGTGACGGGCAACTGTCAGCGTGATGCCTGCTAGCAGCAAACCGAGCAGCGCGAGCATCACCACGCCCACGATCAACGTCACAAAGAATAACAGCCAGTCCACTTCTGCGAAGTTGATCTTCACGTTCAGGAAGAGAATCCCAGCCGCAATGGTGATGAAGACCGCGATGGAACCGGTGATGAAACGTGCCACGCCGCGCCCGAGCAAATACAGCGGAATGTAGATCGGCGCAATGTACATGTATTTGAGCGTCTTGTAATGTTCGCGGTCATCGACCACCGCCCACGAGACGCCCGTCATCACCGCGCCGACATAGATATAAAAGGCATTGCCGAGGTAAATGTACGGGAACAGGGCGCTTTCATAGTTTCCCTGCGAGATGATGCCGTACATAATGACCAGAATCGCTGCACCCGAGATCGGCTTGACGATGGAATACACCGCGAACAGGAACGGGTCGGTCCAATTGGATTCGATCACCCATCCCAGCCACGCCGCCATGCGGAACGAACGCCATGAGGTTGAAGTTTGCATAAAATCTCTTTTCTCACCACAAAGGGTCACGAAGACAAACAAAGGTTTTAATGGTTTTCCTTTGTGACCCTTTGTCTCCTTTGTGGTTAAAAACTATCTCCGACTCTCTGTGATTCTTCCCTCACGCACGGCGATCTTCTCGATGTACGCCAGCAGAATTTTCGCCGTCACAACGAACACCACCGAAAGCACCGCAAGGATGATAATCTCCAGTTGCACGCTCATAAAGCCGAACTGGAATCCCGTGGGGAAGACCAACTGACGCATCGCATCCATGCCCAGAGTCAGCGGAATGACCGACGCGCCCGCCGCCACCCAGAACGGCAGCGACTTGATCGGGAAGTAAAATCCCGAAGCGAGGAAGATCGGCTCTTGCGCGAGGTTCGCCATGTGCCAGGCTTCACGTCCGAACAACAGAAATGCGGAAGCCATCATCATGCCCATGCCGTACAACGCCACCATCGCCAGCATGAAGACCAAAAATAGTTGCAAGTAACTCGATACGGTATACGTCACGCCGAACATGAACATGCCCAGCAACGTCACAGCCAGGGCGCGCATCGCGGTTGCGAGCATTCCGCCCAGCGCCATGCCCAGCAGAATCGCCATCATCGAATTCGGCGCCATGATGTACAGGGCAAGGTTCCCCTGCTCCTTCTCCCAATACAACTGGCTCGACATGCTCCACAGAATGTTCATCCAAAACGCGGTCATCGCGCCGCCCATCACCACAAAACCGATGTATTCTTCGGGTGCGTTTAAGGCGCGATAGACCAGCACATACGAAATGACCGCCAGCATCGGCATGACCACATCGAACACCAGCCACGACACTTCGCGCTGCTGACCGATGATGCGCGGATACGCGCGTGCGATGATGGTCTTCAAGAACAAACGCCAGCCCGTATCCTTACGCGAATACGGACGCAACGCTGCAATAGTGTCAGGCTTAAGGCTGTCCATGTTCCTCCTCCTCTGCCATGCTGCGACCCACCAGATCCACGAACACATCTTCGAGCGTGGGTTCGCGCTTGGTCAGGTTCATCACCTTCACATCCTTTTGTGTAAAGAGATTGATGACTCGCGCCAAAGCGGACTCTTCCACCAGACTGAGACTCAGTTTCGCGCCGGTCTCTGTCTCCGAGATCGCCGCTTTCGTGACCTCGGGCTGGTCGAGCAAATTTTGCTGTGTCAACCCGTTGAGCGGACTCACCTGGATCTCGAACAACGCATCCTTCTGCAACCGCTGCTTCAACACAGATGGTTTATCGCACGCCAGCACCCGTCCCTTGTTGATGATGGCGACGCGGTCACACAACTCTTCGGCTTCAGCCATGTAATGCGTGGTCAGAAGCAGCGTGCGTTCCTTGTCCGCTTTGAGCCAGTCGAGGATGAACTTTCGGACATCGCGCATCGCACCAACATCGAGACCCAGCGTCGGCTCGTCGAGGAACAGCACTTCCGGCTCGGTCAAGAATCCGCGCACGATGTTCATCTTCTGGCGCAGACCGGTCGAGAGGTCAGATGATTTCGTATTCATCCTATCCTTCAAGCCGACCATTTCCAGCAACGCTTCGATGCGTTCGTTCGCTTCCTTCGAAGGCACGCCGTAAAACTGCGAGAACATCCACAGATTCTCGCGCACGGTCAATAGACCATAGCCCGATGACTCGCCGCCTGAGACCATGTTGATGCGCGGACGCACCAGATCCGGTTCAGTGTGGACATCTTTCCCTGCAACGCGCGCCCAGCCCGAGGTCGGGGCAAGAAGCGTGGTGAGGACTTTGATCAACGTCGTCTTGCCGGCGCCGTTCGGACCTAAAAGCCCGAAAAGTTCGCCACGTTCCACAGTTAAATTCACGCCTTCCAGCGCGACCAGTTCCTTACGCGTTTCCTTCTTGCTGCCGCGCAGTTTGTAAATGCGACCGAGGTCTTTCGTTTCGATGGCAAGTGATGCGGACATAATTCTCCTTAAAAAACTGTTAGGTGTTTCGTTGTCTTTCCGTGTATCAAACGTAGGGGACGCGTCAAGCGCCTTTTGAGCGTGCGTGATAAATTTACACGCGTAACAGATTCTCTTCTCCTCCTTTGTAAGAGAGCCAGGGTAGGCGACCCTGGCTCTCGCACTTTAAAAGACAGCCGGTCAGGCAGGGATGATGTTGTGGAGATTCGATTGTGTGTCAGGGAGGAATTAGAAAATAAGTTCTATTTTACTACGGTTTTCGGTTGTGATGTAAAATTCGGCGCATGACCGACTCCCTTGAATATACTCCAAAAATCGCCATGAGCATTCATGCGCACCCCGATGACCAGGAATTTTCCATTGGCGGGACGCTCGCCAAGTGGGCACGCGCAGGCTGTGAGATTATTTCCGTTACGATCACCAGCGGCGACTCCGGCTCGAACGATGTGACAAAGGATGGAAGTTACAAACCGGAACTGGCGCGCCTGCGCGAGACCGAGCAGATGGCAGCCAACGAGGCGCTTGGGGTGAAGCGGACAGTTTTTCTACGTTATCCAGATGGCGAATTGCAACCGACGATTGAACTACGCAAGGAACTCACCCGCCTCATCCGCCAATACAAACCGGATGTGGTCTTGTGTGGCAACCCGGAAGCGTGGTTTTACGGCAATGAATATGTCAACCATCCCGACCATCGCGCCGCGGCACAGGCGGCTTGCGAAGCGGTCTTTCCATCCGCGGGGACAAGGCTCATTTTCACCGACCTGCTCGAGGCGGGGTATGAACCGCATAACGTCAAGAAGTTATACATCCACGGGATCGACAAGCCGGATACGTGGGTCGATATCAGCGAGACCATTGATATCAAAGTAAAGGCATTGCAGCAGCATGTGAGCCAAATTCCGGTGGATGAGGTTGAAAAGTGGATGAAGGATTGGGCGAAGGAAGATGCGAAAGATAAGGAGTTTGAGTATGCCGAGTCGTACCGGGTGATGAAGTTGTCGGAGGAAAAATCGGAACAGTAGGATATGGCATTCACCAGTTACGATTTCTTGCTTTTCTTTTTCATCGTCTTCATTTTGTATTGGGCGGTACGCGAGCGCCGTTGGCAGAACCTGCTTTTGCTGACGGCTGGTTATTATTTTTACGGCTCGTTGCACATCGGTTATGCCGCGCTATTGGGGTTGTCCACCATCGCGGATTTTTTCCTCGCCCGCGGCATGATGGACCGACCAGAACGGAAACGCTTCCTTCTCACTTTGAGCCTGATCGTCAACCTCGGGGTGTTGGCGTTCTTCAAATACGCCGGGTTCTTCGTGCAGGAGATCAACGCCTTTCTCGCGCTTTTTAATCTGCAATCAAACCTCATTCGCATCCTGCTGCCGGCGGGACTATCCTTCTTCACGCTAAAAAAATTGGGCTACATGCTCGATGTTTCGCGGGGAACGCTCAAACCAACGCCATCCTTCATCGATTTTGCATTATACGTTTCTTTTTTCCCGCAGATCATCGCTGGACCCATCGAACGCCCACAAAAATTACTGCCGCAGATCGAGACACCCCGCATCTGGAAAACGGATCATTTTTTCCAGGCGTGGACCTTGCTCGTGATGGGTTTCTTCAAAAAACTGGTCGTCGCCAACAGCATCCAGGTCATCGTGGATCGTATCTTCGGTTTCGCAGAACCATCGGGTTTCCTTCTTCTCTGCGGCGCGCTTGGCTACACCCTGCAGATCCTTGCCGATTTTTCCGCCTATGTGGATATTTCACGCGGCATCTCCCGCCTGCTCGGGTTCGAGACCTCCGAAAACTTCCGCCAACCCTATCTTTCCATCTCCCCTACAGATTTCTGGAACCGCTGGCACATCACCCTCTCTACATGGCTGAGAGATTACGTCTTCTTCCCTGTCCGCCGCGCTTTGCTGCGCTTCCGACTCCATGAAAGCGTGGCGATGTCCATCCCGCCGATCGTCACCATGTTTATCAGCGGCGTATGGCATGGAGCAAATGCCAATTTCGTCGTCTGGGGCTTGTATTACGGCGTGCTGATCGCCGCTTATCAACTCGTCGGCGTTCGCGGAGATTGGCAGCCTACAACAAAGGTCAAAACTTTCTTTGCATGGCTGCTCATGTTTTCATTCGTCGTTTTCGGCTGGGCGATCTTTCGCGCCCCCTCGCTGGCATGGCTGACCAACATCCTGTTGCATGGATTCTTCCTCCCGCCCCGCAACGAACTCGTCCTCGGGCTGATCGCATTGACCATGACAACCGCCTACTCGCTGCCCCTGCTAATCAAGCACCTGCTTGACCAACACGCAAAAGGCAGCTGGATGCATGCCGCCTTTTATGCCATTGCCGTCATGCTGACGATCGTATACATCAACTCGGCGAATTCCGATTTTATCTACTTTCAGTTTTAGGACGACCATGCGCTTCTTTCTTAAATTCAGCCTGATCCTGACCATTCTGCTGGTAGCCACCTCGGTCCGTCTCCCCCGAACCTATGGACAGTTCTTTCCCCGCCATCCGGGTCCCACGCTGGATCCCAAGGTCCGCACCGACCATCTGACCTACATCAACGAAAACCAGCCGCACATTGTGCTGATCGGCGACTCCACCCTCGTCCTCGGCATGGATCCGCAAGCGCTCGCCTCCCAAACCGGGAAATCTGTTTACAGCATTGGCATACCGGGGTCGGCTTCCGCCCTGTGGTATTTGATCATCAAAAATACGATCGCTGAAGCCACACATAAACCCGATCTTGTTTTGGTGGTTTTTCGCGATTCCATCCTGACCGCCCCCGGCTACCGCGTCCACGGCAGTTACTTTGAACTGCTCGACGAACACGCGCTGCGGAACGAACCCGTCCTGGTCGAGAAGGCGTTTCTCAGCCAGATGAATCCGCTGGAGTATGCGGCGGAAAAATATTTCCCGCTGTATGGGTTTCGCTCCGACATCCGCACCCTGGTGGACGGCGGTATTCGATACTTTGCCCCGCCGCTCGTCGGCTGCGACAGACCCTGCACCGACCGCGCCCTCGGTGAATTGTTCCAGGGCGCAGATATGGAACCCGGCGTACTTGTGGATGCGGTCGATGCGGCGGAGTCGTTGCTGTATACATCCGACCAGCTGGATTTTGAAGTTCAGGTGGACAAATCCCTCCTGCCAGATATGATCGAAATATCAAAGGAGAACGGATTCAACCTCATGTTTGTGCGCATCCGGGTTGAATCCGGAAGCGATTATTCTCCCGAGCTGGGCAGGTATCTGACCGATTTGGAACGCTACCTCGATGAGCAAAACGTCCATCTTTTGGACCTGGGGAACGATCCGCGGTTTACGAGCGATCTGTTCCGCGACTCGATCCATCTAAACGGGCAGGGCAGGGAATTGTTCACGCGGCTGGTCGCGGAGGAATTGATCCGGATCGGCATCGAAAAATGATGGATTAAAAGAACCAGTGACCCAGCAGCGCAGATGCCAGCGTCATGCTGATGTTATCAATATCGCGATAATGCAAAGACTCCACCGCCGCGCCAACGGCTGAAATGATAGCGATGGGCAACAGGTAACTGGTGAATGGCGCAGCGAAAACTCCCGCATTGACATAGATGTAGATCATCGCAGCCGAAAGGACGAACCCACCCACGAACACGCTCACCATTCCCGCCACAGACTTATCCCTGCTCCACGGCAGTTTCGGCGAGACGATGCGCCGCCCGAAAATATCGGCAATGCCGTCGCCGCCGCACATCATCATCAGCGCGATAATCCCGATAGGCGAATCCTTCCAATAGACAACCGTCAATACCACGAACATAATTCCATAATACAGCGGACCGCGCAGAATTTCCCTCGGGTCACCCGTGCGGGACATCGCATCCACCGAGGCTTTGTCTTTGATGACGCCAAAGCCGATCAGTGCAAATTGGATGGTGATCGCCAACGGAACCAACGCCGCCAGCCAGCGCGCGGATGGGTCGTCATTGAACAGGAACCAGCACAACACAAAGATCGGACCCGTGCCGATGTGGATCAACTTACGGCTGAGTTTGCTTTCGATCCAGCCGCGATGGGCAAAGAAATCCATCAGGCGTAGAAATCCTAGCGCGATGGCGAAGGTAGTGGCGAGGGCGATATAGTTATTCAAAGGGAGACTCCTGAGTGAATTGACGATGGAACATAGACCGCAGACGATAGACGACCATCTCCATCGTCGCCATTTATAACCCCTCACCCACATCAAAGACTCCCAAGTTTCAATTTCCCTCCATGCTATAATCCGCAATCGTTTGACCCAATCCATGGAGGAACCCTTGCATACCAAACTTACCATACTCATGCTCACCCTGAGCATACTACTTTCCGCCTGCGGAGCGTCTGCAAGTGGCGGAGCGACAACCGCCGTCGAAGGCTACATCACTGCCTTGGCAACAAAAGACCAAGCCACCCTCATCTCCAACTCCTGCGCCGACTGGGAAGATGACGCCCTGATCGAACTCGACTCCTTCGCCCTCGTCGAAGTCACCGTAGACGGAATGTCTTGCGCCGAATCTGGCACCGACGGCGACAAAACCCTCGTCAATTGCACCGGCATGCTCAACATGAGCTACAACGGCGAACCTCAATCCCTCGACCTCGCCGACCGCACCTACGAAGTCGTCGAACAAGACGGCAACTGGCTCGTCTGCGGCGTACGTTAAGAGCATCCCACCACGAAGGGTCACAAAGGTACACGAAGGAAGAACTTAAAAACCTTTGCCTGCACTGTGCGCAGGCACACGTGTGACCCTTCGTGACACTTTGTGGTTAAAAAATCCATGAAGCGAATCTTCACCCGCGAAAACCTCCTCGCCCTCCTCCTCTGCCTCATCCTCATCGCCCTCGTCATTTTCACCGCAGACTCGAGCCCGACGTGGATCTATCAAGGCTTCTAAATGGCGCTTGAAAACATCCTGATTCTCGCCGCCGCCTCGCTCCTCTGGGCAATGACCTTCCGCAACCACGGCAGGACGTGGTTCATGCTCATCGCCAGTGTCATAGTCATCTTCTGGCTGCAACCCGCCCTCCCCATCCGCGGCGCCGACTTCTTCACACCCCTCGCCACCCTCGCCCTCGTCGTCCTCACCTGGTTCATCACCGCCGACGACGAAACCCGCAAGCAGCGCAAAAACATCATCATCCTCGCCGTCGTCGCGGGTGTCGTCCTACTCCTCAACCTCACCCGCTTCCTTCCCGCCGACTTCCAACTCCTCACCGCCTCGCGCCCGCCCCAACTCGAAACGACTCTCTTTATCTTTCTAATAACAGGACTGACGCTGATAGTTTTATCTCGTCTGACACGTTTCAGCGCTTCTTTCTTAACGGTGGGTTTGATTCTAACCATTGGGCTTTTTCTCCTCATCAAGATTCCCGACCTATCTCTCTGGCTCGCATCTTTCCTGCGCACACTCTCCGGTCAATCACTGACCAACGTCTCCGCGAACGACTTTCGTTGGCTGGGATTCTCCTACGTCGCCTTTCGCCTCATCCACACCATTCGAGATAAACAATCCGGTCGTTTCCCCTCTGTAGACGTGGGTGAATTCATCACCTACGTTATCTTCTTCCCAGCCTTCACCGCCGGTCCCATTGACCGCTTAGAACGTTTTATCAAAGACCTGCGTGCTCCCTTTACGGGTCTGAACCTTGAAACCTTCTACCCCGCAGGTCAACGCCTGTTGCTTGGCTTGTTCAAAAAATTTGTCATCGCCGACGCGCTGGCTCTCATCGCCCTGAACGACACCAACGCAACCCAAGTCACCTCCACCTTTTGGATGTGGGTCATCGTCTACGCCTACGCCTGCCAGATCTACTTCGACTTCAGCGGCTACACCGACATTGCTCTCGGCATCGCTCAACTGCTCGGAATCAAACTTCCCGAAAACTTCGCCTCGCCCTATCTCAAACCCAACCTGACGCAATTCTGGAACAACTGGCACATGACTCTCACCCAGTGGTTCCGCGCTTACTTCTTTAATCCCATCACCCGCTGGCTCAGGTCTTGGCAGAAACCGATGTCCATTCCGATGATGATCCTTCTCACACAAGTCGCCACCATGCTGCTGATCGGCTTCTGGCACGGCGTGACATGGAACTTCACCCTCTGGGGCTTGTGGCACGGACTGGGACTCTTCATCCACAACCGCTGGAACGACGCCACCAAAGCCAAGTCCGCCGCATGGGCGACGACACCCACGAGACAAGCCGCGCTCAACATCAGCGGCATCTTGCTCACCTTTCATTTCGTAGCAATTGGATGGATATTCTTTGCGTTATCGTCACCCGTCACCTCATGGCAGGTGATTTTGAAATTGTTTGGAGTTAATTAATGTCGTTGCGAGGGCGTACTTGTTCTTCGCCCGAAGCAACCTCCTACTTCGCTAGGGATTGCTTCTCGAAGACTCGCAATGACATGGTAATCATATGAACGAAATCAAACCCCTCAACGTCCTCATCAAAGGACTGCTCTTATTCATCCTCTTCAACCTCGTCATCGCCGCATGGCAGCCGGGGATTGGACAATTCTCGCTTTACAACGTCCTTTACCCTGGGCGGGAGAGACTTCCCTTTGGCGAGAACCCCACACAATCGTACAACCTCAGCCTCTTCGACCTTGACGCTATGTTCGCCTCACATGTCATCGCTGGTACACCGAAAGCGGACGATGAATTTCGCGTCATCATCGTGGGAGACTCATCGGTATGGGGAACTTTGCTTAAGCCGGAAGAAACATTGGCAGGACAACTCAACGCGGATAATCTCAACGCCTGCGGAAAAAATGTCCGTGCGTATAACTTGGGGTATCCGACTATTTCACTCACCAAAGATGTCATGCTTCTCTCGTATGCAATGGAATACGACCCCGACCTCGTCATCTGGATGACCACGCTCGATGCGTTCCCGCTGGAAAAACAAACGTCCACGCCGCTGGTGGCTAACAACGAGGAAAAAGCTCGGGAACTGGCAACCAACTACCGGTTAAGAGTCGAGGCGAATGACTCCAATTTCAAAGTCATATCGTTCTGGGATAAAACCTTTATTGGCAATCGTCGCGCGTGGGCGGACTTCTTCCGCTTGCAGATCTATGGCGTGATGTGGTCCGCCACAGGCATTGACCAGGTCTATCCGTCTGATTACGAAAAAGCGCAAACCGATCTCGAAGCGGACGATAGTTACCACGACCTGACCGCGCCGCTGACTGAAGATGAGATTGCGTTGAACGCATTGGAGACGGGCTATCGCGTGGTTGGCGAAACACCCATGCTGCTCGTAAATGAGCCGATGTTAATAAGTTCGGGCGCGAACAGCGACATCCGCTATAATTTTTTCTACCCCCGCTGGGCGTATGACGATTACCGCGAGATCATGGCGACGTTGAGCCAACAAAATGGCTGGACGTATGCGGACTTGTGGGACATCGTGCCTGCAAACGAATTTACCAACAGCGCCATTCATCTCACGCCTGCGGGAGAGAATATGCTGGCAGAAAATCTTGCGCCGTATATTCTCGAAACTTGTAAATAATCGTAGGAGCGACTCGCCCATGATGATGAACGTACTTGATCAACCAAGACGGGTCGCCCCTACTTGTAATAGGAGTGTAAATGAAAGTACGACAATTTTTTCTTTTAGCGGTGCTACTGCTTGCCGCCTGTACCACGGCGCCCGCTGAAATACCCCAGCCCGAAACTGAATCCACGCCCGCGCCTGAGGTGACAGAAGCCGCAACGGAAGAAGTGGCAGCCTCTATGGAAGAATCCACGCCAACGCCGCGCCCTACACTTGCGCCTGACGAGTGGAAGAATTTGCCGGTTGTGCCTGAAGTGACAGATACTGCGCGTGAAATTTATGCCCGTGGACAGGAACTTGGGCGTGACCCATATGCCTTCTCGAAAGTTGGAGATTGTCAGACTAACACGGGCTTTTACCTTGTGGACTTTGACCATGAAGGTTGGTACAGCCTCGGTGAAGAATATTCGTATTTGCAAGATACGATCGATCACTATGAAGGCTCATTCTCACGCACCAGCCTCGCCATGCGTGATGGCTACAACGTGGCGGCGATCCTCACTCCGCTGCGGGCTGACCCCAAGCAATGCGAGAAGAATGAGAACCCGATTGCGTGCGAGTTCCGTTTGCATAACCCCAGCATTGCCATCATTAGTTTGGAGACCAATTTCAACGGACGTCCCGCCGATGATTACGGAAACTATATGCGCCAGATCATCGAATATTCCATCGAACAGGGCGTGGTACCAATCCTTGCCACCAAGGGTGATAACCTCGAAGGCGATCACAGTATCAATGCCGAGATCGCTGAAATTGCCGTAGAATACGACATCCCGCTGTGGAATTTGTGGGCGGCGCTTCAGCCTCTGCCAAATCAAGGTCATTCCACCGAATTGAACGATGGCTTCCACCTCTCGTTCTCACGCAACTTCTTCGACCAGCCCAAGAACATGCTCAGCGGCTGGCCTTGGCGCAACCTCACGGCTTTGCAGGCGTTGGACGCAGTGAGAAGAGGATTACAAGAGAAGTAAAAAAAATGAACCACAGATGGACGCAGATGAATTAGATGGAATAGATCAAACAAACTCGTTCATCCGCGTTCATCTGTGGCGAATTTATTCAAAAGGAATCAATACATGACAACTGAGATCATTACCCCAATTGCAAAATTCATTGCCGAGAAAATCCTCAAGCAGCCGAGTAAAGTCATCTCCGCCGATGAACCTCTCATTTCGAGCGGACTGATCGATTCGTTCAGCCTAATGGACTTGGCGCTCTTCATTGAAGACACCTTCGGCGTTCGCGTGGAAGATACCGAATTGAACGCAGAGACGTTTGATAATCTCAATCAACTTGCTGCGCTTATTTCTTCTCGCAAATCGTAGGGACACGATATATCGTGTCCCTACCAACACAATGACAACATTACCCAACCTTCTCCAACGTTCCTATCATGAGTCTCCCGACAAGACCAGCATCATCTTGCAGCACGCCGGTCAAGCGGATAAACCTCTGACCTACCGCGACCTGATCCACGGCGCGAATCGGTTTGCGCTCACCTACGCCCGCGAAGGAATCAAACCCGGTGAAGTGGTCATTCTGATTCTGCAACACGGCGAGGATTTGGTTTATGCTTTTTGGGGCGCAATCCTCCATGGCGCGATTCCATCCATCATGCCATTTCTCACCGAGAAGCTTGCGCCCGAAAAATACCGCGCCGACCTCTCTTCATTAATCTCCATCACCAAGCCGACCACTATTGTCACCTACCCCGAGTTCGAAGCGGAAGTGCGCGGCGCACTGACAGAAGGCGATTCGGTCAAGAATGTGATTCTCACAGACACCATCGAAGCCGAGACTGAACCGAATTTCGAGACTCTCCAAGGTTTGAAATCTTCACCAGAAGCTATTACCGTCCTTCAACATTCATCAGGCACAACGGGTTTGCAAAAAGGTGTGGCGCTTTCACATCGTGCCGTGCTCAATCAACTCAACGCCTACAGCGAGACTTTGCGCATTGATCCAGCCAGCGACGTCATCGTTTCGTGGCTGCCGCTTTATCACGACATGGGCTTCATCGCCTGCTTTCTCATGCCTGTGCTGTTGCGCATTCCGCTCGTCAACATGTCGCCCTTCGATTGGGTGCGTGCGCCGTACAAACTGCATCAAGCCGTTTCGCAGTACAAAGGCACACTGACGTGGCTGCCTAATTTTGCTTACAACTTCTGCGCGCACAAAATCCGCGAGCGCAATCTCGAAGGCGTGGATCTTTCCACATGGCGTGCCATCATCAATTGCTCCGAGCCTGTGCATGTCGAAAGCCACGACCTCTTTCACGGAAAATTTTCAGCGTATGGCTTGAAGAAGTCCGCGCTGCAAACCTGTTATGCCATGGCAGAAAATGTCTTTGCCGTCACTCAGAGTCCGCTGGATGGAACGCCCGTTGTGGATGTGATCGACCGCGAAACCTTCATGACGCAGCGCCTCGCGACTTCGCCCGTAGCGGATTCACCTTCCATGCAGATGACTTCGTCCGGACATCCTCTCCCTAACGTGAAAATCCGCATCGTGGACGAAGCCTTCAACGACCTGCCGAATCGAAGTGTAGGTGAGATCGCTGTCCAAAGCGATTGTATGCTTACCGAATACTTCAACCGCCCCGACGCCACCGAAGCCGCCATTAAAGATGGCTGGTATCTGACCGGTGATTACGGCTACATTGCCGGTGGCGAGTTATACGTTTCAGGCAGAAAGAAAGACCTCATCATCGTCGGCGGCAAGAACGTGTACCCGCAAGATCTGGAATCACTCGCCAGCGAAGTAGACGGTGTCCACAAAGGCAGAGTTGTCGCCTTCGGTATGTACGACGAAGAAGAAGGCACCGAAGAGGTGGTCATCATCGCCGAAGCAGAATCAACTATCCCGTCGGAGCAAGAGGCGATAGCGGACGCCATCCGCAAGCATGTGACGAAGAGTTCCGCGATTGCCCTGCGTCACGTCAAGGTCGTCGATGAAAAATGGATTCTCAAAACTTCCAGCGGCAAGACGGCGCGCTCGGCAAACAAGGAAAAATTCCTGAAAGAACTCGGCGAAGTTTAACGAAACAACTTTAGCCTGTTTTCTCCGTATATGATTAATATCCTGATTTATACGGAGGATCCATGGAAAGCCCCCAAAACGAACAAAACAAACCATCCCGCATGTGGATGATCTTGCGCTGGATTCCACTTGGAATGATGCTGGCATCGTTGTTGACAATCGCCGGGATGATGCTTGCTGGCGGCATGGTCAAAATCTCAGGTTGGTATTTGCTGCAATTAATTCCGCCTGTGCTTGGCGTTCTGACGTTGATCGTGATCGTCATCTATGCCATTGTCAAAAAGCGTATGAGCCGCGCCTGGGTGGGGACGCTGGTGGTTTCGATCCTCAGCCTGCTTCCGTTGGCGACTTGGTTTGCCCCCATTCCTTTTCCCGCTTCCATCGAAAAGATGACCCCATCAGCCACGATCCGCGTACCTGCGGACGAGCCGATGCTGGTGGCATGGGGCGGAGACTCCATTGAGACAAATTATCACGTCGTCACGCCTGATCAACGTTGGGCATATGACCTGCTCATGGAACCGGCATTTTCGGGCAGCCCGAACCTGGAAGATTATGGATGTTTCGGAGTTCCCGTCCTTGCGCCCATCGATGGGACGGTTGTTTCTGCCCATGATGGTGAGCCCGATGAAACGCCAGGCGTGGTTTCCAACAATATCGTTGCCCCTACCGGAAATCACGTCATGATCCGCATCGAAGAGACAGGGACGTATCTTGTGATTGCCCATTTGAAGAATGGAAGCGTGATCGTAGAAACTGGCGATGTTGTGAAAGAAGGACAACAGATCGGCGAATGTGGCAATTCAGGCAATACCAGCGAGCCGCACATTCACATCCATCATCAGCGGCAGGATCCGATGGTGTATCCGCTAAACTTTGCAGAGGGATTGCCGCTCTATTTCCGAGACCATGATGGTGACCCCATGCCGGTTGGCGGCTTCATCATCGAAGGAGAATCGGTCACTCCGCTGGGGGATGTGATCCAACATATTGGGCAATAAAACAAAAGGCATCCGTTACAAGGATGCCTTTTGTTTTTAACCTTCCAGTTTGTCGTAGAGGTTGACCAGTTTTTGCGGTTTGGCTCGTTCGCTTTGGGCGATCTGGGCGTAGGTCTCTCTCAGGCGTTGACTCAGGGATTTTAGCAGGGACAGTCCCAGGTCTGGTCTGCGGCGGACGAGGGTGAACAAGGTGGATTGGCGGATGAGCAAAATATCCACCGGGTCGATGGTCATGATATCCGCCTGATGCGGCGCGCCATCAAAGAGCGAGGTTTCGGCGAAATAATTTTTGGCGCCCAAAGTTGCCAGCCGCACAATCGAGCCGGTACGGGTCTGCTGCTGTTGAACGGAGACGCGTCCCTTGATGATGAGATACAACGACTTGGTGGTGTCTCCCTGTGAGAAGATTTTGTGTTCCGCCGGGTAACTGACTTCTTCGCTGATGCCTGCCAGAATGGAAATTTCGCGGAAGGGCAGTTCGCTGAAGAAGGGTACTTCCTTGAGGAAGATCACTTTTTCGATCAGGGTCAGGGGTTGTTCAGCAGACATGGGCATGTCCTTTTCGTGGGATTCCAGTTCGGTCAGGGCGCGCGCCGCCGCTTCCTGCACGTTGGGGCGCGTATCGGTTTTCAGGGTGGAGCCCAGCGTTGCGCGGATGGTTTCAACCGGGATGGAAATTTCCGCGTCTGCCTGCCCGGCATGGTGGATCTCCATCAACATGTGGATCGCAGCCGCGGTCAGCCATCCATCGTTGAAAAACGTTCGCAGCCGCTGCGGGGTCTTCATCACCGTATGTTCCGGGGTCAATTGCGACCAGGCGGTTTGCAAGACCTGTGTCAGGCTTGGTTTGTGCAGCCCGATTTCCTGGGCAACGGCAATGATCTTTTCGTCGCTGGATTGATCGAGCAGGTGGATGAGTTGACGCGCTGTGGCGGGTGGCAGATTCGCTTCCAGCGCTTCGGCTGCATTGGCGCGTTCTGCCGCATCACTCGAGACGAGAGCGCGCCGCACTGCCTGGATCTCTTCTTCGCTGGTGGAGGCGCTTAACACCCAGAGGAGTTGCTCCAGCAGTGAATTTGCATCTTCACGCAGCGCGTTTGCCATGAGCAAAATGCCTGGGCGTGATTTGGAATTTGCGCCTGCCATTTCTTTCAACGTCAGCCCTTGCAGGGTGAGCCAGTACGCGTCGCGGATCAATGCCTCTGCAACACGGCTCAACGCCGGGCGTACTCCGCTTTGGTTGGCTCGCTTGAGCAGGTATATGGCGCTTTCTGCGCGGTTGGGTTCGGTCTGGATCGCGTCGCTTTCGAGGCAGTCGCGGATCAAACGCATCTCTGCCCAACCCAATGGCAGCGGCAGGTTGCATGCTGCGCGCCGGACTATCAGGCTGGGGTCGTTCAGCGCTTTCCAGATCACCGGCTTGAGCGGGGGATTTCCGATTTTTTCTTCCAATTCTTCGACGACCGCCAGACGGATGCCTTCTTCTTGGTCATCGAGCAGGCGCAATAGAAATTGCACCGACCAGTATTGGTCTTCCCATTGGGCAAGCTGGCTTTCACGCAGCAAAACGGGAATCACCTGCTGGCGGATGTAGGAGTCTGGGTGGCTGAGCATCCTGCCGATCAGGTCTTTGAATCGGCTGGGCTGTGTATTGCTCAGGTACTTGAGTTCGGTAGAGTTGGCGGGATGCATGGTGACGATCAGGTTTTGCCGTTCGGTCTCTGCCAGAACGGTCAACCCGGCTCCCAGCATGGGGACATTCGCCTCTTCTTCCTTTTTGACATTTTCCAGATTGGCGAGCGACAGCCAGTTTTCCAACAGGCTGCGCACTTTGGATTTTTGACCCGGCGAGCCGCTTCGCATCAATAGAATGACCAACTGGGCTTGTTCTTCGAGCGAGAGATCATCCAACCGGAGGTACAAACTGTTGAGGATCGAATCTTCCGGGATGATCGCGCTGCGGGTTCCGGTGTCCCGCTTGAGGTAATTTAGAAGCGCGGAGGCTGCCGCTTCCTGCACCATCGGCTCGGGGTCTTCCAGGCTGCGCTGGCACAGTCGGATAAAGTCCACTTGTGCAACCCCTGCAAGGTCCAGAAATTCGATCGTGCCTTTGCGGAAGAGTGAACTGCGTTGCTTCGTCATCTCCAGCATGAGCGGCAGGGCGGTGCGGGCATCCATGTCGTACAGCATCTGGCTGATGAAAACGGCTTGACCATCTGCCGTGGGATCGGCGGGCAGGGATTCCAGTTTTTGTCGCAGCCATTTTACGGTGGCAGGGTCGGTGGGTACGACCTCCGAGGCATCCTGCCGGAAGATGGCGATATCATCGCCTGCCAGCAGACTGGTGATCGCCCGCCCATATTCGCGCCGGACTGTGAACATGATCAGGACGTACAACAGCGCCGTGCCAATTCCGATGCCGATGATGATCGGCGTGTTGAATGCGCCCATGCGGGCGGCTAGCACGATGAGACCGGCGGAAAGTGTTCCGGCTGGGACGATAACTCCGTTGATGAATCCGCGTGCGCGGGCTTTGGTGTTGACCGGGAGACTGTTATACAGCATCGCATCCAGCGGGTTGCGGAAGGTCTGCTTGAGCATGTTGGTATCGAGCCGGGCAAAGATGCCGGATGCCATGCCTGGTGCGACGTTGATGGCTGCGACCGAACCAAGCGTGAGGGCGGGGAACACAAGGTTCATGGTTCCCACGCCAAGCCAGTTGACCAGGCGGCTGAGCAGCAGCGATTGGATCAGAAGTCCGCCCACGTTGGAAATGCCCCCGAGCAGACCATAGAACGCGAACAACCCATCCGAGTCGTTGGCGAATTGTTCGGCAAAGATGCGGCTGGATTGGAAGATGAGCAGCGTCATCAGCACCACCATCGCAAAGGTGGCGATGGCAAGCGCGCGCAGCAGACCGGATTTGCGGACGAAGTTGAAGCCGTCCCGCAGGTTTTGTATGCCGCCTTGTTCTGCCTTCTTTCTGGATTGCGCCTGCTGGCGGCGGCGTTCGATCTGTTCCACATCGCTGCGCAGGCGCCGGTCAATGGTCGAGACCAGCAGGAAGCAGATCGCAAGGCAGGCAGCCCATACCAATGGGGTGTTTTCCAACCCGACGATCGTATTAAGCAAAGACGTGGAAAAACCTGCCAATGTCCCACCGGCGATGCCCGCCGAAAGCATGAGCGGCAGGGCGCGTTTGGCGGCGCGGGTGTCGTAAAAGTCGTTGATGTAGGTTAGGATGTGCATCGTGGACAAATCACGAAATGCACTGTAGGCGAGGTAGAAAAATGGATACACCGCGCCGCGCTCTCCGCCGTGAGTTTCCAGCATGATGCGCACCGCAAGCAGCCACATGACCATGATCGCCATGATGATCTTCAGTAGAAGTCCGTTGCTGATCCGGTCGGCGACGAAGGCGTATGCCAGGCCGATGACGAATCCCACCACGGCGTAGGCGATGAACACCAGCGCGAGGTCATCCGCCGACCAGGCAGAGAGGAAGAGCGTCTCGCGTGCGGCGTCGCCCCACATCAAGCCGAGGTAGAAGATGAGGTGCAGGGAATAGAGAAGCGCGGTCTTCCGTTCCTCTCCGGGAGCGATGGATAGTAGTTTGGTCAGGGAACGCGGCATAGTGTACTTGCGTTATTTGGGTGTTTCGTCCGGGCCCTTCGGGCGCTGTTGGCGCTGCCGGATTTCAGAAGCGCGCTTCGAAAGCTGCTGGAAGAATTCATTGTCGGTGATCTCTTCCACCGCTTTCTTGCGCTTCACTTCGTCGATGACGATCTTCAAGCCTTCGACCTGCTTGCGGAGCGTGGTTTCACGGGCGTAGATCTGTTTTGCCATGGAAGCGAACACGCGCGCCAGTTGACCGACTTCCGCGCCGCCGCCAGTTCTTTCCAGTTCTTCGGTCTTGACCTGCTCCCATTGACCGGCTTCGATGATCTTGGCTTCGTCCGTCAGGCGCAGAATGGGCGAGACGATGGTGCGCGCCAGAAGGATTGCCAGTACGATAACGACGATCAGCGTGCCTGTGATGAGTTGCAGCGAGAAGCGGCTCAGTTCGTCGATGCGTCTGTCGAATTGATTGCTCAACACCTCGGCGTCGATGTGGAGGCGGTCTCCATCCGTGCTTAAGACGACCAGACCAAACCCGGCGGGCGTGTCATATTGCCCGGTGTGATACGGGATGGTGGCGTAGATTAACACGCGCGTTTCCCCCGTATCACTGGGTGCAGCTTTGATGTAACCGCTTTCACTGCCTTGATTATTGAGTTCGACCAACCTTGGAAACGCAGGATTGATGAATCCCATCAGGCTCAAATTGCCGGGGCGGTCGAGATTCTCCGGCAGATCCTTATCCGCTTCGTTGATTGCTTTGACCGGAACGCCGTTCTCATCCACACCGTAGATGTTGAAGTGACGCGGCTGGCTGATCGCCCAACCCTCGGGGCTGACCATATAGGAGAAGTCCGCTTCACGTGCATCGATCTCGACCTGCGGCTCAGGGCTGGACGGAGCAACATGTGCGGTGAATTCGAGCAGGTGCAACATTTCCACCGCCATGACCAGTGTACCGATCTTGCGTCCGCTTTGGTATACAGGTGCGGCAAAACGCAGAACGCCGCGGTAGCGTTCCCCGGAGCGATACTGGGCGCTGGCGTAGGCAATATCCGAGGAAAGGTGGAAGCCGATGGGCTTGCCGACGAAGACCTCACCGAGTTTCAGCGTGGCGCTGTCTACAAAATAGGTTTCGCTGCGATACAGGGTGTTGATGGGCAGACTGGTATCCACGAGGTTGGCATCTTCCGCCATCGCGCAGCGGAACGGATATTCCTGACACTCGTTGCTGACCTTGACCTGTTCGCGCCCGTTCAGGTCCAGAAAGGCGATCTCTCGATAGATGGGCATGACGAAGGTTTCTTCTGTGCCATCCCTGGTGATCGTCCAAAAGCTGCTGTTTTTATTATTGGCAAATCCCAGGTAGGTTTGAGCGTCCGGCGACTGTGTCGCGAGGAAACGCACATCCTGTTCGCGTTCGCTTAGAAAGTCCGCCACGTTTTCCGCCAGGGCAATGGCGCGTCCCTCGAGCCCTTGAAGCGCTTTTTCATCCAGGGCATTCTCGCTCTGGCTCACCACTTCCTCTTGGGTGGTCACATAACTTTGTTGTGAAAAATAACGGATGATGGAGATCGGAACCGCTGAAACGACGAGCAACGCCACAGTGATTCGCAGCAATAAACCGGATCTTAACCAACGGAACATAATGTCTCTCCTAATCGATTCATCGCCGCGCAATGACGAGCAGATGAACCTCGGGGTACAAAACAGGCTGGTCGCCTGTCGCTATCAAGGCATTGAGCCGCGCTTCCCCTTCCGCAATCCCTTCCGGGCTGAGGAAAGAGAACATGGACCAGGCTTTTTCACGCATTAACTTCAACATTTGTGACGGGCGCATGAAGTCCTCTTTGGAAGTGGACTTGGTTGTCACAGATGAAAAACCGATTTCCTTTAGCAAGGTGCTCATGTGTGAAACATCCGGGTAGATCTGCAGCATGAGCGGCATCAATTCTGGAAAGATCTCGCGCAAGTCCCAGCGCGCCTTCAATTGGGCGTGGGAATAGGTTTTGATGTATAAACCGCCGCCCGGTTTCAGGCAGCGGAGGAATTCCCTTCCGGCTCCTTCCTGACCGATGAGGTGGTGCCAGACCTGAGAAAGGAACACCGCCTGAAGCGTTTCGTTGGCAAACGGCAGGGATTCCGCCGCCCCTTGCGACCAGTTCAAATTTGAGGGTCTTTCCTTTTTCAATGCATGTCGCAGCATCGCCCGTGCCGGGTCGATCCCGATGACGCGTGCTTTCATCTGCCGTGAGAATTCGGTGGCGAACAACCCTGTGCCGCAGCCGACATCCAGCACCCAATCTAATTCACCAACCGGGGTGTTCCGCTGGATCTCTTCAACCCACGGACGCCCCTGCTCGAATGCACGTCCCTGATCGTAGTATGGAGTGATGCTTGAAAAATGAGCCTTCGATATCTGACGCCATTTTTCAAGGCTGATGGTGGAGGTTTGCTCCATGCTCACCAGGAGGTCGCCGAATAAGAGAGCAAACGCTGCACCTGAATGGCGGCTTCCGCCAGGGCTTCCTGCGGGGTCATTTCTCCGAGATATGCCGCTTGCAAATACTCCGTCATGACAGTGGCAATATCGGCGCTTTTGACGTTCAGCGGCTCGAACCGACCCGTGGGCAGCTTCTCCATGAAGAACGCAAAGGATGGATTCTCTTTGATCTGCGCATCTTCCGCCACAGCGACCTTCTCCGGCAGCACACCTTCGGTCAGAGCGTAATCCAGGCGGTATTCGTCTGCATAAAGGAACTCGATGAACTTCCAGGCGGCATCCTTATTTTTGGCTTGTTTGAACAGGATCAGGGTATCTTGAGCCGCCAGGGTTGTGGGAGTGGTCTGATAGGGAATGGTGGCTAGCCCGTATTCCAGATCCGGATATTCATTATCCAAACGGCGCGCCAGCCACGGACCGGTGATGACCATGCCAAGGTTGCCTTCCACGAACATCGTTTCGAGGTCAGCACGGCTGCTGGTGGTGGGATTCGGTTGGGTCAGTCCTTCGTTGATCATATCGGTCAGGAATGTGGCGGCTTCCAGACCCTGCGCACCGTTGAATGCCGGGCGTGTTCCATCCGTCGTCAGGATGTCGCCGCCGTTGCCCCACAGAAAGTAATAGAAGTAGGTGGACGTCTCGAGGTCTTTGCCTTGAATCCCAAAACCGTAAGTGTCCGGACCCAGCGTATGGATCGCTTCTGCATCTTCCTTTAGCTCGTCCCAGTTGGTGGGAGGCTCGGTGATGCCCGCTTCTTCGAACAGTTCCTTATTGTAATAAAAAGCGCGTGACGAGACCGTGATGGGCAGCCCAAAGGTACGACCTTCATACTGCGATCCTTCGTCGATCAACAGCGGGAAGAATTGCGAGCGGAAATCCGATGAGATGTATTCATCCACCGGTTCGAGCAAACCCGCCGCCACATACTGCGGAATCCAACGGGTTGCCACCCGTGCCAGTGTAGGCGGGTTGCCTTGGTCGATCATTTCCTGAATGCGCTGTTGACCCTCCTCCCATTTAAAAATGAACAGGTTGACCTTGATATTTGGGTTCTCCGCCTCGAACGCCGCGATAACTTCCTGCCAGTACGGCTCGGTATTATCGCTGGTGCGCATGAAGACGAAGTTGATCTCCTGACGCTCCTGAGGCGTACAAGCGCCCAGCAAGGTTGCCAGCAGCCCCACGACCAATAAAGCCCCAAAAATATGTGATAAACGATGAATTGGCATAGCGAGCCTCCTCATGCTCCAGGTAAAGTTAAAGGATGGGGAATATTGTAACCCAAGCCCATCCCCGGGGCATATACAGTTTCCTTAATCCACATAATCACTGTTAAATCAAAAACAGTCACCCGAAAGTGACTGTTTTATCGCTATGAAACTCTACTCTCTTGAGATCGGGAGACCGCCATACATCCAACCGCCGGTGCCGCCGAGGACATTGTAAATGGTCTTGAAACCTTTCTGCCCGAACAACGCAGCGGCAGATTGACTGCGATTACCGCTGGCACAGATCACAGCCACAGGACGTTCCGGATCGAGTTCTGCCACGCGTGAAGCGATCTGACCAAGCGGCATAAGGATCGCGCCGGGCACATGTCCCTGACGATATTCCCACGGCTCGCGCACATCCACCACCACGGGGCAATCACCGTTCGTGCAAGACTGCATCAGGTTGTGCAGTTCCTTCGGCTCAATGTCCTTCACATCACCAGCTGTGAGCGGAAGACCCATGCGTTCCCAGACATCCAACCCTTCAGCGATGAATCCGACCACATTTTCGTAGCCAACACGCGCAAGGCTGTAGACCACGCGTACATAATCGCTGGCGTCCTTTAGCAACAAGATCATCGGCACATCAGGCGGGAAGACAAACCCAATGCGATTGCTCAACTGGTCATCGGCTTCGAGGTGAACCGAGCCGGGGACATGCGCCTGAACATAATCCGCTTTGGGACGGGTATCGAGCAAACCTGCGCCGCGCTGGAAGTAAGGCAGCGCCTCTTTGATCGACAGAGGAGCGGGTTGCACAGCCCCAAGCGGTTTCACCCCTTTGCGATTCATCGCCTTGATGCGGGTGTGATTGCCGGGTTGTTCGGGCAAGCCGCTGACCGCATATTCGACGAAGTCTTCCTTGCTGCGCGGAGCCAATGCCGGGTTGGACATGCGTTCGTAACCAAGCGTGGTCAAGCGCATAGAGCCGATGGACTTTCCGCACAACGATCCCGCGCCGTGACCGGGATAGATCATCAAGCCGTCACTCAACGGCAGGATCTTTTCATTGATGGTGTGATACATATCGCTGGCGAGACCATTTGCCGCCTCCGCGCCGACGAGGTCAGGACGACCCATGTCACCGACGAAGAGCGTGTCACCGGTCAGCGCGATCCACGGCTGTTCAGAGCGGGTGGTATCTGTCAGCAGCAGGGTAATGCTTTCGGGCGTGTGACCCGGTGTGTGGATCACCTTCAATCGAAGATTGCCCAACTCAAGCACATCGCCATCTTTGACCGGCTGATGCGGGAATTCCGCGCCGCTGGCTTCGTGGACGTAGATCGTCGCACCGGTGCGAGCCGCAAGATCACTGTTGCCAGAAACATGGTCGGCGTGCAGGTGAGTTTCGATGATGTGCGTGATGGTCAACCCGCGCGATGTCGCCGCGTCGAGATATTTCTGCACTTCGCGGTCAGGGTCGATGATCGCCGCCACCCCTTTGGCTTCACAGCCCACAATGTAGGATGCGCACCCCAAGCCGTCAATGAAAAATTGTTGTGAATACATGGTCACTCTCTCCACTACGTCTAAATTTTCTGAATATTATCCGCCAGCAAAAAGATCGCCAGCAGAATGACGAACACGGCAAAAACAGATTGCAGTTTTTTGGCAGGCAGGTATTTGGCAAGCCGTGAGCCTGCAAACGTCCCTGCCAAGCCGGAAATGGTAAAGATCAGTATTAGCCACGGTTGAAATGTGCCCTCTCCGATGTGCCCCGCCAAGCCTGCAAGACTGTTCATGGCGATGATGACCAGCGAAGTGCCGACCGCCATTTGCATGGGTAAGCCCACCAGCATCACCAATGCCGGGACGATGAGGAAGCCGCCGCCCACACCCAGGATGCCGGTCAGCAAGCCAACACCGGCTCCGCTTGCAAGCACCACCCAAAATGGTTTTTCAGTAGGTGCGGCAGTCTCCACGGACTCCTGCCGGAGCAGCACGACCCCGATGATCAGCATCAGGGTTGCGAAAGTGGTCAGCAGAACTGCCGGGGGGAGCAGGGCGGAGATGCCCGAGGCGAGATACGCCACCAGCATACCGATTCCGCCAAAGGGTAGAGCGACGCGCCAATCCAATGTCCCTTGTGTACGGTGGAAGGAGGCGCCCATCAGGCTGTTCGCCCCCACGATCGCCAGTGATGTGGTGACGGCTGTCTGCGGGGTCTGCCCGACGATGTATACCAGTGCAGGAACGGTCAGAATCGAGCCGCCGCCGCCCAGTAAGCCGAGCGAGAGTCCGATGGAAAAACCGAGCAACAATTCGAGCCAAATCATGGTGTTACGTCTTTGGATGCGGAAGACATAAAAAGGTTACAAAGATCATAGAAATTAGTGTCGTTGAATGATCTGCGCATTCTCCGCACTCATGGAGACGAGACGAACCCCTGCTTTCCTTAATTGATGAAAATTTGCACCCTGACTTAATGCGCTGAGTACGGCTTCGGGTTGTTCCACGATTGCGCCGGACAGGATGGTTGCCCCCGCCTCGAATAGGATCGGGGAGAGCGGGGTGGTCGGTCCGATGATCAGGGTCGGCACACCTGGGCGGCGCAGAGCGATCAGATCGTCAAAGGTGCGGTTGAGCAGCGTCATGGCGGTGATGGCAAGTACATCTGCCTGAGGGATGATCTCCGGCGCGGCAGAAGCGGGCAGGTCGCCATCCTGCGGATTTTGTTCCAGTACCCAGAGATGTCCCACTTGCGGGCGGAGTTCTTCGGCGAAGGGAAAATGCCCGACCATGGCTACGTTTTTGTCCGCGCCCAAACGCGCGAGGACTTCCTTGGAGTGGATGTCTGCCCACAGGTGCGGAAGGCGCGGCAGCAATGCGTTGACGGCGGCGATCCCGACGGAAACCTCCGGTGGGTGTTCGGAATAGACAAGATTTGTCAGTTCATTGGAGGACAAATCCGCCAGCCGCCCCGCACGTGTGACGGCGGGCTCGTTGGTGTAGTGGTGCGATTCGTCGCCTATGGTGGCGGCAAGACCGCAGCGAGTTTCGCCTTCCACTTCGAAGACGACCGCCGTCCAGTACAAGCCGATGTGGATGCCGATGGGTTTTCCTTGTGGCAGGGTGGGGAGCAGGCGTTGGAACAGGGAATGGGTTGAGTTCATGATCCTCCAAATACTTATGAAGAGATAGCACAAACTATAACAAGGATTCCCCGCCGTTCCTAGGGATGCGCGGCAACTCATGGCGAAAAACGTTCATAACCCTGATACAATCCCGCGTTGAATTCGCATTTCACAGGAACATTGCCCAAGGAACCTCATGAACAAACGCCTTCTTAATGTTGGTCTTATTGTCCTCGTCGACATGCTCGGTTTTGCGCTGATCGTGCCGTTGCTTGCCTTCTACGCCGATGTTTTCGGCGCAACCGAACTCCAGACGGGACTTCTCGTTTCATCCTACGCTTTCATGCAGATGATCGGCGCGCCGATCCTGGGGCGCATCTCAGACCGCTTCGGACGCCGACCGGTTTTCCTCATCAGTATTTTTGGAACCCTCGTCGGTTTTTTGATCCTCGGTTTTGCGGATTCCCTTTGGATGTTGTTCGTCAGCCGTATTCTCTCCGGCTTGACGGCGGGAAACATCTCTGTGGCGCAAGCTTACATCGCCGATGTGACCGATGAAAAGAACCGCGCACGCGGCATGGGGATGATCGGTGCGGCGTTCGGCATCGGCTTCATCCTCGGACCCGCCATCGGCGGTACCCTAAGCGTCTATGGATTCGACGTCCCCGCCTTTGTCGCTGCAGCGTTGACATTTGTCAACCTCATTGCGATCTTCCTCTGGCTGCCCGAGTCGCTCACGGAAGAGCGCCGCGCTGAGCTGATGAATCTGAAACGCCCCGATGTATCCATCAATGCCTTGTTCACCGCTTTGCAGCGACCGTTGGTCGGTCCATTGTTGTGGACGCGCCTTGGCTTTGCCATTGCCTTTAATGCCTTCCAGACCGTCTTCCCGTTGTATGCGCTCAAAAAATTCGGACTCGATGCCCAGCAGACGGGATACATCCTTGCTTATATCGGCATTGTGCTGGTCATCATGCAGGGAGGTGCCATTGGCCCGCTTGCAGCGCGCTTCAAAGAGTCGAACCTGTTGGTCGTGTTTCTGGCGTTTGCAGCGGTTGGCATGATCGGTTGGGCGTTTGCTCAAAGTGTGCCGTGGCTGTTGGTTGCGATGTTCCCGATGGCGATTGGTGCGGGGTCGTTCAATGCGCTGATCAACTCATCTATCAGCAAATCCGTCAGGCCTGAGGAGATCGGTGGTATGTTGGGGTTTGGCGCAGGACTGGAAAGCTCCACCCGCATCATTATGCCTGCATTGGCAAGTTATCTGCTCGGTAGATTTGGTCCATCAACGCCCGGAATTTTAGGCTCGGTGGTGATGATCGTGGTGGTCGCCTACGCTTATGTCAGTTTGGCCTCCATTGGGCAAGCGCCTGATATGTCTTCACAAACATAACCAGCAGATGGTGCAATTTAAACCGCCCGGTTTGAAAGACACCTATGGAAGAATGAAATGTGATACATTTCGACATGCCCGGGCTTTATCCCGCTTGCCATCGCTCTGCGAAGGGTGAGCGGGAAAGGAAAATAAAATCACCTTTCCATGCATGAACTCCCCGTCACCCAATCACTCTTAAAAATAGCCCTCGACCACGCTGAAAAGGCGAACGCCAAACAGATCACCGCGCTGAACATCGTAATGGGCGAACTCTCCAGCATGGTGGATGACTCGATCCAGTTCTACTGGGAGGTCATCGCCAAAGACACCATCGCGGAAAAAGCCACACTCAACTTTCGGCGCGTGCCCGCTGAATTGCAGTGTATGACCTGCTTCCACACTTATCGCCCCACCGACAAGGAACTCATCTGTCCGCAGTGCAAAGGCGTCGGCGCAAAGATCATCGCCGGTGAAGAGTTTGTGCTCGAATCCATCGACGTGGAATAACATCGTCATTGCGAGGAGCGATAGCGACGAAGCAATCTCCAAAGCGATAAGATTGCTTCGCCCTTCGGGCTCGCAATGACAGAAGGATCACCCCATGACTCAAAACATCCCTATCGTAGAAAACATCCTCAACGCCAACGACCGCCTCGCGCAGACCAACCGTGCGCGAATCGACGCGGCGGGCGTCTTCTCCATCAACATCCTCGCCTCCCCCGGCGCAGGCAAAACCTCGCTCATCGAAAAGACCTTGCCCCTCCTGAAAGGCAAATTGCGTGTCGCCGCCATCGATGGTGACATTGCCACTTCCATCGACTCAGACCGAGCCGCTGCTGCAGGTGCGAGCGCTGCCGTGCAGATCAACACCGGCGGCGATTGTCATCTCGACGCGGTCATGCTGCATGGCGCGCTCGAACAACTTGACCTCACGCAATTCGATCTGCTCATCGTTGAGAATGTTGGCAACCTCGTTTGCCCGGCAAACTTCAAACTTGGCACGCACAAGACCGTGCTGGTTGCGTCTGTGCCCGAAGGCGACGACAAGCCTTACAAATATCCCGGTACCTATCGCGGTGTAGATGTGCTCGTCGTCAACAAGATCGACCTGCTGCCCTACGTTGATTTCCGCATGGATTATTTCCAGCAGGGCGTGCAAGTCCTCAACCCGAACGTCACTGCCTTCCACACCTCCTGCCGCACCGGCGAAGGTCTGCAAGCCTGGGCAGACTGGCTGATCGCAAATTCAAGAAAGGGCGTGTAATGCGGCATTCGTAAAACGTAAATTACGAATCGCGTATTACGAATTACCCATGCCCGGCGCAAAAATCCACATCACCGGCATTGTGCAAGGGGTGGGCTTCCGTCCCTTTGTTTATAACCTTGCCGCGCGCCTCGCGCTCAAAGGCTGGGTGAAGAACACCTCTGCCGGTGTGGATATTGAAGTGGATGGGGAACAAAAAATTCTGGATGATTTCATCCGCGCGTTGCGTGACGAAGCCCCGCCCCTCTCGCGCATTGACGACTTCACCGCCTCATTCGGACCCGGTAACGGGTTCACCCAATTTGACATTATCCACTCTGAAAGCATGGACGGCGCGTTCCAACCCATCTCACCCGATGTCGCTATCTGCGACGACTGTCTGCGCGAACTCTTTGACCCGAACGACCGCCGCTATCGTTATCCCTTCATCAACTGTACCAACTGCGGACCGCGCTTCACAATCATCAAAGACATTCCCTACGACCGTCCATTCACCACCATGGCGGGATTCAAGTTATGTCCAGACTGCGAGCGCGAATACAAAGACCCGACGAATCGACGCTTCCATGCGCAGCCTGTAGCCTGTCCGGTTTGTGGACCGAAAATATGGCTTGAAGTAGGGGCGACTCGCGAGTCGCCCCTACAGAACGACGATGCCTTCACCGAAACCAAACATCTCCTCTCCCAAGGAAAGATCATCGCCATCAAAGGCTTGGGCGGATTTCACCTCGCGTGTGATGCGACGAATGCAAAGGCTGTAAAGGAATTGCGTACCCGCAAATTGCGCGTGGATAAGCCCTTCGCGTTGATGATGCCTGATATTGAGACTATTGAGCAACATTGTTTCGTTAGCGATGAAGAGAAAGCATTACTCATTTCACCCGCTCGCCCGATTGTTTTGTTGAAGAAAAGATCCGAATCAACCATCGTTGAAGAAGTCTCGCCAAAACAAGATTGGCTTGGTGTAATGCTTCCCTATACGCCGCTTCACTATTTATTTTTTAACGACGGACGACAGACCACAGACGATAGTCCATCGTCCGGTGTCCATCGTCCATTGTCTGCTTTGGTTATGACCAGCGGGAACCTCTCTGAAGAACCCATCGCCACTGGGAACGATGAAGCCCGAGAACGTCTTGCTAAACTTGCCGATGCGTTCTTGATGCATGATCGGGATATTCATGTGAGGTGTGATGATTCGGTGGTGAGAGTGTTCAGCGAACAACCACAAATTACCAATCACCAATTACCAATTACTTATCCCATCCGTCGTTCCCGCGGCTATTCCCCCTTCCCTGTCAAACTTCCGTTCCAAGTTCCACCCTTGCTTGCAACCGGTTCCGAACTGAAAAACACGTTCTGTATCACGAACGGAAATTATGCCTTTCTCAGTCATCACATCGGGGATATGGAAAATTATGAGACGTTGAAATCCTTTGAGCAGGGCGTGGAGCATTTCGAGTGTTTGTTCCGTGTGAAACCTGCGGCGATTGCCCACGACATGCACCCGAATTATCTGGCAACAAGATATGCATTGGAACGCGCCGAGCGGGAAGACCTTCCAACCTTCAGTATTCAACATCATCATGCGCATGTCGCGGCGTGCATGGCAGAGCATGGATTGACTGAAACTGTCATCGGCGTGTCGTTCGATGGCACAGGTTACGGCGATGATGGTGCAATTTGGGGCGGTGAGTTTTTGGTGGCAGATTACAAGTCCTATCAACGAGCGGCGCATTTGGAATATTTCCCTTTGCCCGGCGGGGATGCGGCGATCAAGAAACCTGCGCGCACAGCATTGGCTTTGCTATGGAGCCTTGGCATGGATTGGGATGGCGCGCTGGAATCGGTGGAAGAATTTTGCGCCGAAGATCAGGTGACCTTGCGAGTGCAACTCGAAAAGAAAATCAACACGCCAATGACTTCATCGATGGGAAGGTTGTTCGATGCGGCGGCGGCGTTGGCGGGTGTGCGGCAAAAAGTCAACTACGAGGGGCAGGCGGCAATCGAATTCGAGGCAATGGCAGATTCGGCTGAGGCGGGGCACTATGCCTTTGGTGTGGAATCAGGTCAGGTACGGGTAAGACGCGTTGTTGAGGCGTTGGTCAAGGATGTGATGGCGGGTGTCTCCATCCCAAGAATATCCGCTCGTTTTCATAATGGTTTGGCAGAAGCCGTGCGGGAGACGGTTCAAAGAATCAGCGGGGAAACGTCGATTCGGTCTGTCGTTTTGTCTGGCGGAGTCTGGCAGAATCTCACACTATTACGACGAACATTGTCACTATTAAGAGAATCTGGTTTTGAAGTATACATACACCGAGAAGTTCCGACGAATGACGGCGGGCTCTCATTAGGACAAGCCGCAATTGCTGCGACAAGATTGAGAGGTTGAAATGTGTTTAGGCGTACCCGGTAAGATCGTGGAGACGTATGAAAAGGGCGGGCTGAAAATGGCGAAGGTTGATTTTGGGGGTATCTTCCGTGAAGCATGTTTAAGCTATGTGCCTGAAGCAACCGTTGGCGAGTATTGCATTATTCATGTAGGTTTCGCGATCAGTATATTGAGCGAAAAAGATGCAATGGAAACGTTGGCGCTATTAAAAGAGATGGGGACATTTGAAGAAGAATTAGGAAGTGAAACCCCGTGAAATATGTGACCGAATACCGTGACGCGGAATTGGTGAAGGGCGTGATCGAAGAGATCCGCCGCACTGTGACGCGCCCGTGGACGTTGATGGAAATTTGCGGCGGGCAGACACATGCCATTGTGCGTCACGGCATTGACCAGTTGCTTCCGCCTCAGATCGAACTGGTGCATGGTCCCGGCTGCCCGGTGTGTGTGACTCCGCTGGAGTTGATCGACAAAGCCTTGTCCATCGCTTCAAAACCGGATGTGATCTTCTGCTCGTATGGCGATATGCTGCGCGTGCCCGGCTCGAACCGTGACCTGTTCTCGATCAAAGCCCAGGGCGGGGATGTGCGCGTGGTCTATTCTCCGCTCGATGCAGTTGCGTTGGCGGAAAAGAATCCCGATAAGCAGGTTGTGTTCTTTGCCATTGGTTTCGAAACCACCGCCCCGCCGAATGTGATGAGCGTGTTGCAGGCGCAGCGGCTTGGACTGAAAAACTATTCTGTTTTGGTTTCGCATGTGCGCGTGCCGCCTGCCATGAGCGCCATCCTCAGTTCGCCGCATAACCGCGTGCAGGGATTTTTGCTGGCAGGGCATGTCAACGCGGTGATGGGCTATCACGAATATCCGCCGTTGTTGGAGAAGTTCAAAATCCCGATGGTGGTGACCGGTTTTGAACCGCTTGACCTTGTGCAGGGAATTTTGAAGACCGTGCAACTGCTTGAAGAAGGCAAAGTGGAAATCGCCAATGCCTATCAACGCGCGGTGACGTTTGAAGGCTTGAAGCCTGCACAGGCGGCAATCCATAAAGTGTTCATGGAATGTGACCGCAAATGGCGCGGCATTGGCATGATCCCGATGAGCGGGTGGTGCCTGCGCCCTGAGTTCGATGAATTCAACGCTGAAAAAAGATTTGACGTGGAATCTTTGCAAGCGGAAGAGTCGCCGCTGTGTATTGCGGGGCAAATTCTGCAAGGCTTGAAGAAACCCCATCACTGTTCGGCGTTCGGCAAGCAATGTACGCCTGAAAATCCGCTCGGCGCGACGATGGTCTCGTCCGAGGGGGCGTGCGCGGCGTATTACAGATATGGACGGAATCCGCAAGTTCTACTTGCGGAGAAATAACTCCAGAAGTAGAACTTCTGGAATCCGGGTGTAGGAGTCTGCAAGTTCTACTTGCGGAAAAAAAGAATAGATACTCCAGAAGTTCTACTTCTGGAGTCCGGGCAAAGATGGACGTTTACAAAACCTACCAACACAACCCGCCTCATTGGTTTGTTTCGAATGCCATTTACATGGTGACAGGTTCCACGCTTTCAAAAGAACCGTTACTCGATGGTGAAGAAAAACGGGCAAACTTTTGCGAGACATTGATCGAAAGAACCAAAACACTGGGTTGGGTACTTCATGCTTGGGCTGTGATGAAAAATCATTATCACTTCATCGCTCAAAGTCCAGAAAATGCACTTTCCTTGAAGTTGCTGATGCAGGGTGTTCATTCGCTCAATGCTAAGTTTGTTAATCAGTTGGACAAGACCCCTGGAAGAAGGATTTGGTACAACTATTGGGATACCTGCCTTCAGACGGAGAATGCGTATTACACAAGGTTGAATTATGTAATTCTTAATCCAGTAAAGCATGGACTTGTGCAAAACCCGGAAGATTATCCGTTTTCGAGTTATAGGTATTTTGTTGAAAATAGTGAGCCCGATTTTCAGAAAATGGTTTTGTCGCAAGAGATTGATGATTTACAGATACCGGATGAGTTTTAGTTATCCCGAAGTAGAACTTCGGGATTCCATTGAGGAAGATTATGACAGAAGAATCAATCAACATCGAAGGCGCGGTGTGTGCTCCGCCGCTGACGCACAATGAACAGATCGTGATGGGACATGGCGCGGGCGGACGGATGAGTCATCAACTGATCCAGAAGGCGTTCGTGTCTGCATTCAAGAACACGGCGTTGAATGCTGGGGATGATGCGGCGTTGGTGGAACCGGGACTGCGTCAGAAACTATCCATCAGCACGGATGCGCATGTCGTCTCGCCTCTTTTCTTCCCCGGCGGCGACATCGGCAAATTAGCCGTGTGCGGCACCGTCAACGATGTGGCAATGCTTGGCGCAAAGCCGTTGTATCTCACCGCGGGTTTCATCCTCGAAGAAGGCTTGCCGATGGATACGCTCAAGCGCGTGGTTGAGTCGATGCGTTTAGCAGCGGAAGAAGCGGGCGTGCAGATCGTGGCGGGCGATACGAAGGTTGTCCAAAAAGGCAAAGCAGATGGAATGTACATCACCACCGCAGGGGTCGGTGTGGTGCGCGAGGATGTAAACGTCAGCGGGGCGAATGCGAAGCCGGGCGATGTGGTCATTCTCTCCGGCACGATGGGCGATCATGGTATTGCCGTCCTCGGTGCGCGGGGGGAGTTGGGATTCGAGTCCAGCTTACAGAGCGATGTCGCGCCGTTGAATCATCTGATCGCGGCGATGCTGGATGCGAGTCCGAATATCCATGTACTGCGTGATCCCACGCGCGGCGGTTTGGCAACTACATTAAATGAAATCGCGGTTCAGTCGAATGCGGGGATTCTCTTGAAGGAAGACACCATTCCGGTTCATCCTGAAGTCAACGCGGCGTGTGAAATGCTTGGGTTTGATGCGCTGTACGTAGCGAATGAAGGGAAATTGGTGGCAATTGTCGGGGCGGATGATGCGGAAAAGGTTTTGTCGGCAATGAAGTCCACGAAGTATGGCGAAGGCGCGGTGGTCATCGGTGAGGTGGTTGCCGAGCCAAAGTCACGTGTTTTGCTAAAGACCGTGTTAGGCAGTACCCGCGTGGTGGATATGCTGGCAGGTGAAATGCTGCCGAGAATTTGTTGACCGACTCCAAGGTTGGATTAAACATGTCAAACCCTACTCCTTTACAGATCGAGGCGATTCTCGCAGAATTGGGTGAAGTAGGTAGACTCCTGCATCAGATGGGGGCAGCAGAAGGAAGCGCTGGCAATCTTTCCGTCGGGGTGAAGGAAGCGCTTGAAGTTCGTCATCTCTTTTCCTTTGAGGAACAGATTCAATTGCCAGATCCTGTTCCTGATCTGGCTGGGATGATGTTCATCGCTTCGGGGTCAGGCTGCCGACTGCGCGATCTTGAAGCGCACCCCACTGCCAATTTGGGGTGTCTGGTTGTGGAGGGTGGCGGGGTGACCGCCCGCCTCTTCAGCGCTAAAGACCGCGCCTTTACGCGGCTCACCAGCGAATTCAATTCACACCTGATGGTTCACAACGCGCACATGGCAGGCGGGACGTTGAAATTCCATGCGATCTTGCATGCACAACCAATCCACATCACCTATCTCAGCCACATCGAACGCTATCAGGAGGAAACATATTTCAATACTCATCTCTTCCGTTGGGAGCCGGAAACCATCTTTCAGTTCCCACAGGGCTTTGGGGTTTGCAAGTATCATGTGCCCGGGTCAAGAGATCTGCAAGAGGCGACCGTGAACGCCCTGCGGGATCATACAATTGCGATCTGGTGTAAACATGGCGTGATGACGCGTTCCGAGATGTCCATCCGGCAGGCGTTCGACCGCATCGATTACGCCGAGACGGCAGCCCGTTATGAATATCTTAACCTGACGCTGGGGGAAGCGGCTTCGGGATTATCTGTTGAAGAAATCCTGGAAATTTGTGCGTACTACAATATAAGTCAGAGCGTTTTCTAGAATCTTTTATCCGATTGGCATCGTTACAAGATACGGTGGGCGCGGATCTTTTATTGTTTCACTGATCTCGATTCCTGACAAAAAAGCAAGCTTTGGGTGTTTGCAATCCTTCTGTCAGATTTCAAATAAGGGGAAGTGTGTAATATCAGTGCAAAGGCAGTCAACATGAAGATCCTATTTCTTGGCACACACGGTCAATTCAACCTCGGCGACGAACTTTTGCTGGAAACCTTTCTCTCCCAATTGGGCAGCGAACATCAATATGCCGTCAACTCCTACGCCCCTTCATTCACGCAGGGTATGCTGAAACCCAGGTTCAACGTCCAGGCGTTCCACACCACCCGCGAACTTCCGCGTTTCTTGAAACACCTGCTTACCAGCAACCTGCTCTTTTTTGGCGGCGGCAGTATCATCAAAGAGCTATATGCCAGCGTGGGACGCAACCCTTACTCCACCCTGCTGATGATTCTTGCCACGGTCACGTTTGCCAAACAGATCGCCCGCAAGAAAGTGGTCATGAGCAATATTGGCGTCGGTCCATTGATGACGCCACGCGGGGAAATGCTTGCCCGTTGGATCTTGAACCAGGTGGATTTTCTCTCCGTCCGCGACGAAAAATCGCATCGGACCACGCTCAAGCTGGGACTCTCTCCATTGAAGGTGAACCTCGTCCCAGATGCTGTTTTTGCCAACCCGCCCGAAGTATTTTTGCCAGACCCCAAGCCTTCGCCGCCTTCCAACAAGACTCGCATTGCCCTGAACCTTAATTTTGATATCGAAAACCCAGCCGCATGGGAACCTTTTCTGAAAAGCCTGGCGGGTTCGTTGAAACACATTCATTCCGAAACGCCGCTTGAACTTCATGCCCTGCCCATGCAGAGTAAATTCAAAGCCAACGACGACCTTTCCGTGCTGAAGGGCTTTGCCGAACGCATACCTGAAATCCCCTTCATTTGGCATGACCCGCAGACAGCGCAGGAAGCGGCAGAGATCATTGCCGGGGTCGATGTGGTGCTGGCAGAACGCCTTCATACGCTGGTGATCTCGTCCATTTTGGGCAAGCCGTTCTACGGACTGGTATACGACGTGAAGGTGCAGGAACTGGTCGATTATCTCGATATGACCGAGTATTCGCGTAACATCAACCAGCCCTTCGCCGCAGAGGAACTCACGGCGGGTATTCGCTCGGTCTTTGCATCGCATGAACAGATCGCTGTCCATCTTTGTGAACGCAGCGCCAACCTGCGCATGAAACTCGGCATGTACTTCGATGTACTCAAAGCAAAGGCAATCCCTCGCTAAACGTGTGGAAGATTTGTATGCTGGCATCCCGATTCCGCCGCCCGATGTGACTACTCTCCAGACACCACGCTCATCCGCTCGTTCTCGCCTGCCGACGATCCGTCTGCGGGCGTTGACGTCTGTGGAGAAGACCGCCATCATCGTGGGGGTGACCTATTTTCTACTTTCATTTTTTGTCTTTCGCAATCTCATTGCCAACATCCCGCTTGTCTTGAGCGGAGAGGCGGTGATTAACGGTGATGAACTTGTTCCATTTTTTAATCCCGACAGCCAGCTGATCGACCAGGCGGCGGGTAAATTCAACCAGCTGACAAACGGCTATGAATTCCGGGTGCGTTATTCCATCCTCACTACATGGATGCGCTATTACAAGATCTTGCCATTTGCCATTCCGCTTGTCATTCCGGGGGTGACATATCTCGCCTATCTATTCGTTGCCCTGCTCCTCAGGCGGATTTTGCCGCAGTACAAGCCTGAATCCATTTACCAAATGGCGGCTGCGCCGGTGTTGTTGATCTTCATCATCATGGCATACGCCAAGATCACACATTTTTACACATTGATCCTCGGTTTTTCGCTGTGCCTTGTTTCAATCACATTGATGACGTATGGCTTGATCTTCCCGCAGAAGAGCCCATACAAACCCATCCTTGCGGCGTGCGTCATCACCTTGTTCAACCCGGCGGTGCATTACCTGATCCTTTTCGCGTTGTATATGGCATTCGCTGTGTTGACGCTCGTGCTGATGGATGGCATCGGCTGGATCAAGGATGGCTCATGGCGGAATATCTATCGTCCACGAGTTTGGTGGAGCGGTTTGAAGATCCTGTGGAAGGATTGGCGCACGTTGTTTGTGGAAGTCCGTTTTTGGCGGTGTGTGGGCGCATTCGTCATGCTGGGCGTGGGGACGTTGCTGCCCTACTACTTATTCGTCAAACTCTATGCTTTGCGCGGCGTGCCCAACCTTTCTGAGACGGTGCCGGGTGATTATTACTTTATTCAGGACGCTTCAGTTTCTTTGGGGCATATTCTGGCGTTCGACATGGCGGGCATCATGGATAAGGAGTTCACCGGTGATTACCTTGCCAAGGTTCCGCGTTATTCAAATATGGTGTATAGCTTCCTGATGTTCGTGCCACTGTTGTTCAAACGCGTACGGGAGGAGGTGTTCAGAACCGCAGAACTGAAGGCGTTTCGCAATGTGATGTACGTGGTCGTATTTTTCACCATGTGGGCAACGCTTGGGTACTCGGGACCGTCGTGGCTGCCGACCTTCCACCGTACGATGGCATTCATCAGTACCACTGCGAATGGTATGCAATCAGGTATTGGTGATCTGGTTGTGCGTTTGATGGGTATGATCGTGCAGGTGCTTCGTTTTCCGCATCGGTTTCAACTGGTTACATTGATGCTGGCGACGATCCTGATGGCGATTTCTTTGATCTGGCTGCACGATACCTTTATGAAGAAAGGGTTTGGCGAGATCGTCTGGGTGGTGACGGGAAAACGCATCGGGGAGAAAAAGGCTCGGGGGCAGAAGCGGGCATCGGCTAGGGAAGAAGCGGGGCGTTTCATCCCCGTGTTGATGGTGTTGATGTTCATGGTGCCCATCTTTTCGAATCAGTCGTATCGCACCGTCTTTTCTTCGGGAGACTTCAATCATTTCCTCACGCCGTATCCGGTGGGACCTTTAAAGGAGGTGAAGGAGGCGTTGCTGCAACTGCCGCCGGGTAAGGTGGTGGTGCTGCCGCCTACAGAGACTGCCAAGGTGGTTCTGGATATTAATGGTGTGGAGCATAAGTTCATCGATAAATTCCACATCTACTACCTTGATCTGCCCAGTTATTACTATGGTTTGACAGGCGACTCGGATAACAAACATGAGTTCTTTTTGATGCTGCGCGCTTTGTATTACCAGCAGCCGTGGTGGGTCAATATTGCGCGTGATCTGAACTTGAAGTATGTGGTGGTCAACAAGGAATTGGTGGCGAATACGGTTGGCGGGCAGGAGTATCTGCGCGAGGTGGAGCGGATCCTGATCCCTGAATTGGATGCCCGCAGTGCCTATCTGACGAAGTTGTTGGAGAACGAAAGTTATGTGCTTTATGAGTTTACCGATCTGCCGACTGCGGAGCGTGTGCCCCTGTATTTGGATGTGGATTGGAATTCCTTCATTCGTATTTTGTCTTCCAATTTGGAATTGACCCGCTATTATGACCTGCGCCATACCATGGTGGTGGGTGATCTGGAGTCTTTCGACTCGTTGACGATGGTGACGGATGACGAACACGAATCAGCGCTGGACTTGTACCTGAAAGCCAACAAGACGCAGTTCTTCCGCCCGAGCAGTGTGATCCTGCCGTTCGACCCGGAACAGATCTCGAGTTCCTATTATCTCTCGCCGATGTTCCGCCTGTTCCAATTCTTTTCCGATAGCAAGTACAACCGCCTGGAGATGATCACGCCGGGGTTGTGGGGAACCATCGAGGGTGGGTTCATCGGCGTGCCGCGCGAAGCGCCCTTCCGTGTGGATGTGACCCTGCCGGAGGAGGGCGAGTATCACCTGTTGATGCGGGGGGCGATCTCGGCGGTGGATATGGAGATGACGTCCAAACTGTTCGGTGAACCGCAGCGGATCACGCTCGCTTCAGACCCGTCGAATTTGGTGATGTTCGATAAGCGCCTGGTGTTTTCATCCAGCCGGGTGCCGTTCGATACAAGCGGGTACACCAACAGGGAATTAGGCATGCTCATCCCGTCAGACGTGGTGGCGGTGAATTATCAATACCAGTTCTTTGATCTTGGTGTCGTCACAGCCAGCAAGGGGAAATATCCCATTTACTTCAACAAACTAAATGATGCGCCTCTGTTACTGGAAGGGATCCTGGTGATTCCCGAAGATGTCTATAAATCATTGACCCTTCCGCTGAATGTGACCGTGGTACAGCCGGACGAATTGTGTTGCGGGTCGGTCATCATTCAAGGGGAGGAGCCATAAGTTAAATTTGAGATCGTTGGAAGAGGTTGGATAAGGTTGGCAAAGGTTGTGAAATGGGCGGATTCCCGAGGCTTGCATTTTCGTCAGTTATTTGAGAACGAGACTGAAATGCGTTCAATCCCCCAGTTGTCATAGAATGCAGATAATAAATCTTATGAAACAAATTTTGAAATCATTCCTTCAAAAATTGCAATCCATTTTTGTGAAGTTCGATGCCATGTTAAACAGGCTGCGGATGAAGATCCCCGGTCTGCCCTCGAACAAGGTGTTGTTATCGGCTGCGGGGCTTTTGGTTGTGGCTGGAGTGCTCTTTGTGGCGTTGCAAGTTCTGGTTGCGCCCGATCAGCCGGTGACGACTTACACCCTGCCGTATACCCAGAACTTCGACGATGTGAACCTCAAACGCTGGTTTTCACAAACCGGCGTGTGGACGATCCGCACAGGGACGTTGCAACAAAGTGTCGGCGGGGAAGAGTCTGGGCAGGTACACATTCCGCTCAAGGTCCCGGAAGATGCGGCGTATCATGCCAGCGTTTTCATCACCTTGAAGAAGGATACCCGTCAGGCGGGGCTTTCGTTCAATGCTCAATATCCCGAACTTTTGCCAAAACAGCACCGGGTGTACATCAGCCGCATTAATCCTGAAACGCTTGAACTGGTGGCGGGCTACATGGACGAGACCGGTGCGTTCATTACGCAAGCGCAGGTTCCGCTCACCATAAACACGACCGAGTTTCGGCTGGATGTGTACGTGTATGGAAATTCGTATCTGGTGCAGGTCAATGGTCAGCGGATGATTGAGAATCGTCCGCTTTATTATAAGAACGGGATGATCGGTTTTTATGCTTTGGGTCCGGCGGTCTTCGATACCTACAAAGTGACGTTGGCAGAGAATCAAAACCCGGGCGATATGGTCTACACCAGCGACTTTGACCAGGAACCGGGTGGGGCAGGTTGGGTGCCGATCAGTGGTACGTGGCAGATCGCGTCAAAGCAAATGATGCAAAGTGACGCAATCTTTGTGGATGCCGCCATCGGGTATGAGACCAGCACGTTCGAAAATTACACCTTGCGCGCCACCTTTACGCATGTGGACGGGCAGGGCGCTGGTTTGCTCTTTAACATGCCCTCGCCCTATTCCATCAACGGTGCGCATCTGGTTCGGTATTCGAATGAGACGGACTCGGTCATTTGGGGGTACTACGATGCGCAGGGCGTCTTTACCCGCCAGGGATTTGTAGACGCTTCGCCCGCGGACAAAGAGACTCATACGCTTCAAGTCTTTTCCGGCGCTGACAGTTATGACGTTTTCCTGGATGACGACATGATCGCGCGCGATGTGCCGCTTGTGTCCATTCAGGGTGCTGTCGGGTTGATCACTTCGCGTTCTTCGGCGGCGTTTTCGTATGTGGAAGCCTTCCCTCTGTTCGGTGCCACGTCTGACCCTGTGGCGGCGTTGACCGGAACACAACAGCCGCAAGTGACGAATACCCCTGTTCCGCAGGCAACGCAGACACAGGCTCCGGCGGCGGAACCGACCAAGGTCGTTGCTGCAACTCCGGTCACGGTCGAAGCGGTGGACGGTGGCTCATCCCCATATGTGGGCGTCTTCGATGGCAAGCTGTCTGACGCGGGTTGGAGAATTATCAATGGAGATTGGAAATTTGCGAATGGCAATTTTGAGCAGGTCAAAGTGGATGGTTTTGATTATGCCGCCGTTTATACCAAGACCGCTTTTCAGAATTTCAGCATTCAAACCGGCTTCTCGCATGTAGAAGGCAGCGGGGCGGGTATTCTCTTCAATATGCCGAACACGGATCGGCTTGCGGGCGCTTCGATGGTGCGTTACTCCGACAAGCGTGACAATGCGATTGTATGGGGGTATTTCGATGCGACGGGCGTGTATAAAAACCAGGGCTATGCCGACGTTCCGAATGCGGGTGCCGATCGCCATACCCTGCGCGTTGTGAGTGGTGAAAAATCCTACAGTATTTATCTGGATGACCGTTTGATCGTACAAGCCGTACCGTATGAGTCGGGGTATAGCATGGGCTATTTTGGGTTGGTCACATCCCGCGCACATGTGATCTACGACGAGGTGGCGGTGGATGGCGTTGGCGCGGTCTTCAAAGGCACGTACGAAAGCATGGATGGTTTCACTGACCAGCGCATTGTCAGCGGTAAATGGACGATCGAAAATAATCAGGCGGTGCAAACAGTTGTGGATGTTTCCGATTATGTTCTGAATACCGGCATACAGGCTTCGGAATATACGGTCAGCGCGAAGATCACCCTGCCTGAAACAAGCGACTCTGGCGGCGGCTTTGTCATTCACATGAACGAACGCGGTTCGAAGAACAACTCGTACATCGTGCGTCTTAAAGATGGCGGCAAGGGTATTTGGTGGGGCAGCATCAACGACGAAGGCAATTTCAAGGGGCAGGGTTCATCCCCAATTGCAGGAACAGATAAGACCTTCACGCTCAGGCTGGATGTCAAACTTGATGTACTCAGCATTTATGTGAACGATGTGGAGATCGCCAGGAATATTGCCATCTCTTCGCAGGAAGGTTGGATCGGTTTGTTGTCATATGGCGGACCTGTGATCTTTGAAGATGTAAAACTAGAGGTGGAAAAATGAAGCGTCTGCCCGATTGGGTCACTGTACCGCTGTTGGCGTTCGTCCTCAGTCGCTTGTTGATTTTTGGCGCGGGCATCCTTGGCGATACCATGCTGCCTACTGAAGAAGGTCACTGGGTGGCGGATGAGAACAGCCCCTTCCTCTCCATGTGGGCAAAATGGGACAGCCAGTATTACGTCGATATTGCCACCAATGGCTATTGGTTTCGCCCTGGTTTGCAAAGCAACGTTGCCTTCTTTCCGCTGTATCCAATGTCCATGCAAGTGCTGGCGAAATTCTTCGACGGCAACTTGATCATGACGGGATTCGTCGTCAGCAATGTGACATTCCTCGGCGGATTGATCTTCTTCTATCTTTTGACCGAACTCGAACTCGGTTCAGACTCAGCCAGGCGTGCGGTGTACTACCTGGCATTTTTCCCCACCTCATTCTTTTTCTCTGCGGTCTACACCGAGAGTATGTTCGTCTTTCTCTCCATCGCCACCATGTACTTTGCCCGCAAACACCAGTGGATGTGGGCGGCAGTCTTTGGCATCCTCACGGCTGCCACACGCAACCTCGGCATTTTGATGTGGGCGCTCTGTATCTGGGAATGGCTGCGTTCGCAAGGCTGGGCGCTGCTTGCCGTGCATAAAAAAGAGACCTGGCTCAGCTTATGGGACGGTTTCAAGCGAAACTGGTTTGATCTCGTCATCATTTCGCTCATTCCTCTGGGCATGTTGGTATTCATCTATTTCCTCAAGGTTAATTTTGACCGTCCGCTGGCGTTCATTGAGGTGCAGTCGGCTTGGGGGCGCGAGAACGTCGGTCCGGTTGCGGTATTGCAGAAGAGCATCACCGGCTTGCTCGAAGGTGAAGTGAACAAAGGCTGGCTGACCCGCTTTTGGAACGTCTCTTTCTATTTGTTCTTTCTGGCATTGGTTCCGTTCATCTGGTACAGGCTGGGTGAAGGATATGCCATCTTTGTGCTTATCATGTTGTTCGTGCCGTCTGCCAGTTCCATAGGGAGCATCATCCGCTATTTGCTGACGCAATTCCCCGCCTTCATGATGATGGCGTGGTGGGGGCGTGACGACCGAGTGGACAGGGCGTTCAACTTTACCTTTGCCACTCTGCTGGGCGTGTTTGTGGTCGTTTTTGTCAATTGGATCTTTGTTGCGTAAAAGGAGTCCGTATGCCTTACGAAAATTATGCCAGATGGAAAACAGAAGCCATCACTGAAGAGCCCAAACTCTCCATCGTCATCCCTGCCTATAACGAACGTGAGCGGATCGTCGCCACGATTGGCGCGATTGCCTCCCATGTTTCCGATTTGGGCTTTCCGTGGGAGTTGCTGATCGCCGATGACGGCTCGAAGGATGACACGGTGGCATTGTGCGATGACCTGCATCTGGTGAACATGCGCGTACTTAGGGCGCCGAAGAATGGCGGCAAGGGCAGCGCTGTGCAGCGTGGCATGTTGGCGGCGCGCGGAACGTATGTCCTATTTGCCGATGCGGATAATTCCACGCCGATCGAAGAGGTGAGCAAACTATTGAACAAGTTGGAAAAAGAATCTTTTGATGTGGCGGTCGGTTCACGGGCGGCGGAAGGTGCGGAAGAGGGCAAGAAATCAATGTTGAGGAAGATTCTCAGTGGCGGCTTGCGCTGGATCGTGAGGCATATCTTCTTTATCCCGGTCAAAGACACTCAATGCGGGTTCAAAATGTACACACGCGAAGCCGCGCAGAAGCTGCATACCAAGCAAACCATCATGGGTTTTTCCTTCGACTTGGAAATTTTGTATCTCGCCTCAAAGTTCGGCTACAAGATCGCTGAAGTCCCCGTCTCGTGGATCGATGCCCCTGGTTCGAAGGTGGACACACGCAAAGAAGTGCAGCGCTTCCTGCGTGACCTGATGACGGTCAAGATGAATGATCTGAAAGGTGTGTATCGATAGGAGGACACCCATGCGAATAGCCATTGTTACTACCCATCCACCTTCCAAAGGTTCGCTGAACGAGTATGCCTATCACTTTGTCCGTTTTTTGAAGACCAAGACCGAGATGGTTGAGGAGATCATATTGTTGCTCGACGAACTGCCCGAGGGTCAGCAATATTCCCCGGAGCAGAACCAGGCTCAAGTTCCGGTGCGAAGCGTGCCGTGCTGGCAGTTCAATGCGCTGGATAATTCCTTCCGCATTCGCAAGGCAGTGCGGGAAGCGGATCCTGATATCGTGTTGTTCAATATCCAGTTCGCTTCATTCGGCGATAAAAAGGTGCCTGCCACGTTGGGTTTGCTTACGCCGTGGCTGTTGAAACTGGATGGACAAAAGGTGGTGGTGTTGCTGCACAACATCATGGAGACGGTGAATTTAAAGTCGGCGGGGTTTGGCAACAACCCGATTTTGGAAGCCGTGATCCGTTTGTTCGGCAACATCATTACGCGTTTTATCTTGAAGGCAGATTGGGTGGCGGTGACCATCCCGAAGTATGTGGAGATCCTGGAGAGCAAGTATGGCGCGCAGAATGTGCTGCTTGCGCCGCATGGTTCGTTTGAAGAACCGACCGAAACCGCGCCGAGCACCATGCCTGGTGGTAAGCCAACGGTGATGACCTTTGGGAAATTTGGAACCTACAAAACTGTCGATTTATTAGTGGAGGCACACGCTGTATTATTGAAGAAACATCCGGATATGCGGCTGGTCATTGCCGGTACCGACAGCCCCAATGCGGCAGGTTATTTGCAGGGCGTGCGCGACAGGTATTCGCATGTGCCGAATGTGGAATATACCGGGTATGTTGCCGAAGGCGATGTGCCGCGCATCTTTGGCGAGGCGTGGGTGGTGGCATTTCCGTACACATCCACCACGGGCAGTTCCGGGGTGTTGCATCAGGCGGGCGGATACGGCAAGGCGGTGGTATTGCCAAATTTGGGCGACTTTGCCGAACTGGTTTTGGAGGAAGGCTATGATGCCGAATTTTTCGAGCCAACCAGTGCCGATAGCTTGGCGGCATCGATCGCCAAGGTGATCGACAACCCTGAACGACAGCGCGAGATCGGGTTGCGAAATTATGCCGCCGCGAACGGCTTGCCGATCACTGAAGTGGTGGACTGGTATCTGATCCACTTTGAGGAATTGTTGAAGAGGAAATAGGAGTTTTTATGGACATCATAAAATCATCTCGGGACAATCTGCCGGTCCTTCAACTTAAGGGACGCTTCGATGCGCATGAAGTGGAACCTGTGAACGCCTGGCTGGCGGAGCACACCGGGAAGGGGGAGGCGAGGATCATCGTCAATTTGGAAGGCATGAATTTCATTGACTCAACGGCGCTTTCCACCCTGGTGCGTGGATTGAAGAACTGCCGTGAACGAAATGGCGATCTGCACATCTGTTCCTTGCAGCAGCCGGTGCGCGTCATTTTTGAATTGACGCGTCTTGACAAAGCCTTTGATATATTCCCCACCGAGGAAGAAGCCGCGAAAGGGTTCTAAGTGATTCCGGAAATTTCTGCCAAGCATCGTGATGCGTTCAAATCCCTGTCGGCAGGCTGGATGCGCGTTGGCGCGACCTGTGTGCAACTGCTGCGGGGAGATGAGGTTCTGATCGGCTGCCCCACTTCAAGCCTCTGCAATGAACCGTCGCTTTTGGTCTCGTCGTTTGCTTCCGGATTGACGCTGCAGATCTATGGTGTCACCGATCCCCGCTGGACCCCCACTGCCGAATCCATGCTGGATATTTTCGCAAACCTGCTCACAGTGGATGCGGATTTGGATAATCTCACAGCTGCCTTGGTGGAAACGCAAGACCGGCTCGTGGCGCTTTACGAATTGACCCAAGCCACCCGTCGTACGCTGGATATAAATTCACTGCTGGACCTGCTGATTAAGCAATCGCAACACTTGATGGATGTGGACGGTGGTTTTGTCGTTCTTAAGGAAAAGGATGGAAAGCCTCTCGTCCATCAAGTTTCTGAAAGACCGATCCACCCTGCTCATGCAGAAGCGGCAGCCACGCTGTACATGCGGGATCCCAGCCGGCATATTTTCAAAGACTCTGAAACGGTTCCGCTGGAACTGCGGAATGTGATGATGGTGACCCTGCCCGTGCGCGACGAAATCTCAGCAGCGGTGGGCTTGTTCAATAAAACTGGAAAATTCACCACCCCGGATATCAAACTTGCCAAAGCCATTGCGGGTCATATTGGCGCACAGTTGGAAAATGCCATGCTCCATAAAGAGGCGGTGGAACGCGCCCGCCTCGAAACTGAAATGGACATTGCCCGCCAGGTGCAGACCGCCATCCTGCCGCAGAGCATTCCGCAGGTGAAAGGTCTGGATGTTTTTGCAGAGTCCAACCCCGCGTTTGAAGTGGGCGGTGACTTCTTCGATGTCAGCACCCGTCAGGATGATACGCTGGTCTTTGCCCTCGGCGATGTGACCGGCAAGGGGATGCCCGCTGCGCTGTTGATGAGCATGACGCACACCATCATCAAATCGGCATCGCGGAATATGCCTTTCAATCATCCGCACCAGGTGCTGAACCGTCTCAACCACGACATGGCATCCGATTTTTCCAATGTGGGCATGTTTACCACGGTTATGCTGGGCTTGGTGGATTGCGCCAATTGCAAATTACATTACAGCAATGCCGGTCAGAGCCCTATTTATTTCATTCCCGCCAATGGAGAGCCAGCCTTGCTGGAGGCGCAGGATATCCCCGTGGGGATTTTGGATGCTGTGGAATACACTACCCAAAGCCTGAGCCTCTCGGTTGGGGATGTTTTCGTCGCCGCATCCGACGGATTCCCCGAGTCGCGCAACCCGGCTGGAGAGATGTACGGCTATGAGCGCATGCGAACGTTTCTTTCCGCTTCGCGCCATTTGCCCGCCAGAGAGATCGCCAGCGCCCTGCTGGCAGATGTGAATACCTTTTGCGGCACACATCCACAAGACGACGACCGCACCATCGTCATCCTTAAATTTGAAAAACAGGACGAAAAACGAATCATGTTCAATGAAAGTCTGATAGTTCGCGCCACATACGAAGACATTCGTCAGCCGTGCGAACGTTTGCGGGCGAACCTAGACCAAGCCGGAATTTCCGAAGAGGTTGCCAGCCTGTGTGAACTTTCCTTGCAGGAATTGCTCGCTAATTTGGTGGATCATGCCTATGAAGGCGACCCGAACCGTCAGATCACCGTACGCATGGCGGGTAGCCAGAAACAGATTTTCCTGCAGACGGAAGATACCGGCGTGCCCGCCAATTTGAAAATGGATGAGGTTCACATGCCCGAGCCCGAAGACCTTGCCGAAGGAGGCTATGGCATGGCGATCATCCGCTCGCTGATGGATGAAGTCCGCTATGACTCGACGCAGGGAAAAAACATCTGGACGCTTGTCAAAAACCTGAAATAAACGCCAAAGAGAAAGAGAAAATTATGTCACTTGAAATCAATCCCACCGAACAGATCATCAAAATTGCCGCCATCTCTTTGAAAGGACGGCTCGATGCCTTCGAAGCGCCCGCGCTTCGCAAAACCTGCGACGAATACATCGCCAATGGATTCGACCATTTCGTTTTCGACCTGACCGATGTCGCCATGATCGACTCCGCCGGGCTGGCGGTTCTGGTCAGTGTGCTCAAACGAGCGCGCCAGAAGAACGGTGATGTGCGCCTGGTCTGGCCCCGCGAAGAAGCGGCTTCCCGCATCCTCAAACTGACCAAGTTTGATCAGGTCTTCGTCTCCATCGAAAAATCCGAGATCGTGCCGAAAGGTTTCTAGCATGAGCAAAGCCAAGATCCTCGTCGTGGATGACGAGCCCAACAACCAGCGCATCCTTACCTACACCCTCAACAAAGCAGGCTATGAAAGTACTTCCGTTGCCGACGGCGAAAATACCCTGCGCTGGCTTGAGGTCAATACGCCCGACCTGGCAATTCTCGATGTCTCCATGCCCGGCATGGACGGCATCACCCTGTTGCAGCACATCCGTGCCATGCCGCAGTATGCCCACCTCCCGGTCATCATCCTCACCGGCAGCGGCGATGATGATGAACGCATCCGCGCCGAAAAGGTTGGTATTCAAGGGTTTCTTACCAAGCCTGCCAGTTCCAAGACCGTGTTGGAGGTGGTAGCCAGCCTGCTTCCTTCCCCATGAGTAAGATCAAGGAACTTCTCCACTCCAAATTCGCCTCTGCCAGCGCGCTGCTCATGCTCAGCATGACCGTTGTCAACGCGGGCAATTACATCTACAACCTTATCATGGGCAGGTGGCTGGGTCCTTCGCTGTTTGCCGACCTATCGCTCATCGTCACCCTGCTGTTGGTGGTGACCTTCCTCACCGCGCCGATCCAAATGACTTCTGCGCGGTATGCCGCCATTCATACTGCCGATGGGGATGATAAAACCCTCGCTTCTCTTCGACGTTTTATCTGGTTCGTTGCCCTCAGCCTTGGTCTTACGCTGACAGCGTTCTTCGCCATCTTTGCGCCGGCGCTAAAGAATTTTTTTCATACGCAATCATCCCTTCCATTTGTTATTTTCGGCATGGCGCTGCCATTCAGCATGGTACAAGCCGTGGAGCGTGGAATGTTACAGGGGCGCACCAACTTCAAGATTTTGGCGATCAGTTACCAGGTCGAGATGTGGAGCCGCTTGCTGGTCAGCATTCTGTTGGTGGCGCTGGGGCTTTCCGTCAATGGGGCAGTGATTGGTATCAGCTTGTCCTTTGTCTTCACCTGGTGGGTGGCGCGTTCCGCTGTAACCGGGCTTGCGTCGAAGGAACCCATTTCCAAAGCGATGCGCATGGAACTGCTGGCATTTGCCGCGCCGGTGTTGGTCTCGCAGTTGGGGCAGATCCTGATCAACAACAGCGACGTGATCCTGGTGAAGCGCTTTTTTGAAACCAGTGATGCCGGCAAATACGCTGCACTGGCGCTGATCGGCCGCATTGTGTTCTTCGCCACCTGGTCGGTGGTGACGACCATGTTCCCGATCGTGGCGCAAAAACAAAAGATGGGCGAAGCGCACACGCATTTACTATGGATATCGCTGGGCATTGTTGGGGGCATTTCTCTGCCGGTGGTGCTGCTGACCTTGTTCTTCCCGCAATGGGTCATTACGATCTTGTTCGGTGAAAAATATTTGGGCGTTGCCAATTTGTTATGGTTGTATGCGCTGGCGACCTCTTTGTATTCGATGGCGAATGTTGTCATCAATTATCGTCTGTCCCTCGGCATGGGGCGTGAGACCGGCTTTGCCATTGCGGCGGGATTTGCACAAGTCCTGGGTATTGTCTTTTTCCACGCTTCTCTGGCACAGGTGGTGTACGTGCAGGTGATCGTCATGGCGGCGCTGTTCCTTGCGCTGCTGTGGCATAACTTTTTACACCGGCGAACGGTTTCCTTTTTGCGGACGGTGATACACCATGCTTGATCTGTTGCTTTCCCTCTCCACGAATGCCTTGCTGATCTTTGATGAAACTGGCAGGATTCTGCGCGCCAATGAAGCAGCCGTGGAGATGTTCGGATGGTCGTTGAAGGAACTGAAAAAGAAAAATCTATCAGCCCTGTTGCCGCAACCGCATGTTCGGCGGCATGCCAAATTATTTCAATCGTTTCTGGAGGGTGAGGGAACCAGCCGTCACATGGGCGGGTATCGTTCTGTGGTGGCGCGGCGCAAGAACGGCGAGGAGTTCCCGGTGGAGGCTTCCATTGGCAAAGGGGAACTGGATGGCAGGCTGGTGGCGGTTGCTTCGCTGCGCGATATTGCGCACGACATGCGCAACCGGATGTCCATGCAGAAAATGGCGGAAGATCTACAAAAGAAGCTGACCTTTGAAGAATTGACCGTACACTTTGCAACGAAGTTCATGAACGTTTCCACAGAAGAGGTTGGCGCAGCCATTCAAGAGGCGCTGGCTGTGCTGGGAAAACTGTTCGATGTGGACCGTGTCTATATTTTTGAACTCGTCGACAACCGGACGGTTATGAACAATACCTATGAGTGGTGCGCCGAATCGGTCACTCCACAGATCGAAAACCTGCAGGGATTGCCGACAGAAATCGCCCCGTGGTGGATGAAGTACTTGAACAATAACGAGACGATCATCGTGCCGCGTGTTTCTGAAATGCCGCCGGAAGCCTCCTCTGAACGCGCGATTCTGGAAGAGCAAAACATCCAGTCGTTGCTGGTGACGCCCATGCTGTCGGATGAGGGGTTGTTTGGGTTTGTCGGCTTTGACTCGGTGTTGCATGAGCGCGTGTGGACGAAGGACGAAGTGAGTCTGCTGAATGTAATTTCAGTCCTGATGACCAATACCATCATTCGTCAACGCAGTCAGCGGGAATTCATGAAACAGCGCGATTTTGCCCGGACCATTGCCACGCAAATGGGGCAGGGACTAACGATTACGAATGAGAATGGACAATTCGAGTTCGTCAATGAGTCCTATGCCAGAATGCTTGGGTATGATGTGTCTGAGTTGATCTGGCGCACCCCATTCGATGTGACATTCCCCGAAGATAAAGGCGTGTTGGAAGATTCGCTCCGGCAAAGGATGAACGGCGAGATCACCACCTATGAAGCTCGTCTGCGCGGAAAACAGGATCGCGAAGTATATGCGCTCATCACCGGCGTTCCGCGCTGGGTGGATGGAAAATATGCCGGTTCCATCACGGTCATTACCGACCTGACAGAGCGCCGCCAGATGGAGGAAAAACTTCGCAGGTATGCCAGGGCGATCGAAAAGAGCAACATGGACCTTGCCGAAGCGCGGGATCGTGCTCTGGAAGCGTCGTATCTCAAAAGCGCTTTCCTCGCCACCATGAGCCACGAGATCCGTACGCCCATGAACGCCATCGTGGGAATGAGCGAATTGTTGTTGGATACGCCTTTGACCCCGGAACAGCGCGAATTTGCCAGCGTCATTGAGTCGTCCAGCCAAAATTTGCTTGCTATTCTCAATGATATTTTGGACTTTTCCAAGATCGAAGCGGGGAAACTGTCGATCCGGCCGGGGGTGTTCAATCCCGCGCAATTGATGCGGGAAACCGCCATGCTGTTTAACCATACCGCGCGTGAAAAGCATATCCAAATGTCGTTGGTGGTCTCTGCCAGCATTCCCGAAACTCTGGTGGGCGATGCCGGGAGGATCCGTCAGATCCTGAATAATCTGGTCAGCAATGCCATTAAATTCACTCCGGCACGGGGCTCCATTTTCCTGAATCTATCAGGGACTCGCATCAACGAGAACATCATCATGACCACGTTCACAGTTCAGGACACGGGCGTTGGGATTCCCGTTTCCGTCCGACCGAAACTGTTCGAACCCTTTACCCAGGCAGATTCGTCTCATACCCGCAAGCACGGAGGCACCGGGCTGGGGCTTGCCATCTCCAAGCGTCTGGCGGATCTGATGCATGGGGAGATCGGCTACAACTCCATTGAAGGGACGGGTACCAGTTTCTGGGTCAGCCTGCCGTTGCCGCTGAAGGAAACCCGGTTGGAGAAGCAACTGTCTGATCTGCCTGAGCCGGAAAAAGCCTCCCAAACATTCAAAACCGATAAATCGATCTTGATCGTGGAAGATAATCTAGTAAATCGCGATCTGTTCACGCTTCAACTACGGGAATTTGGGCTGGTTGCAAAACAGGCAACCAACGGAAGCGAAGCCGTGGAGCTTTTGGCGGTGAATCCTGATGACTACCTGCTGGTTCTCATGGATTTGAACATGCCGGTCATGGATGGCTTTGAAACCATCCGGCTGATCCGGAAAAACGAAGAAGGAACACAGCGCCACATCCCGGTGATTGCCGTGACTGCAAACGTCATGCCGGGAGTGCGTGAACTATGCCTTCAGGCTGGCATGGATGATTACTTGAGCAAGCCGGTATCCTTGCAGGACCTGCAGAGGGTTCTTGAAAAATGGTTGCATTACCCGGGCTGATCTGGGATTGTTAATGCTGCGGAAATAAGTATCGGGGAAATTTAAATCCACGGTCATACGATGAACCTCTTGCAAATACCCAAAATTGATATAAGGCATTCCGATCTTTCTGCATTTCGGAATATCTTCATGAGTACAAATGACGGCCTGTGTCACAATAAATTTTTGATGTAATTTTCATGTGATGACAGTTTTGGTAGTTTTTTGCCAAGTTATGTCATAATATTGTGAAAATTCGCCCCGTAATCCATTGCGGGGCACGGTGTTATAAAAACAGGAGGCTGCTTCATATGAAGATCACGCTCATTTCGCCCAAAGGACCGTTGTACCGCCATCGTGGGGGGATTTTCAAAAAGAACCTTCGGTATGCCCCGCTGACATTATCCACGCTTGCCGCCTACATCCCGCCCGAGCTCAACGCCACCGTTGAGATTCTCGACGAAGGCATCGAGGATGTGGATTTGAACCTGCAAACCGATCTGATCGGGATGACCGTCATCACCGGTTCGTCGCATCGTGCTTATGAACTTGCGGCTCATTTTCGCGGACGGGGGATTCCCGTCGTGCTTGGCGGACCCCATATCACGCTGATGCCGGAGGACGCCCAACCGCACGCTGACTCCATTGTTGTGGGGTATGCAGAAGACACCTGGCCTCAACTCTTGCGTGATTTTGCCGCGGGGCAAATGAAGCGACGCTATGATATGGCGCCTGATCTCAGCCTGGCAAACCGTCCCTTCCCGAAGCGCGAGTTGATGAAGAAACAGCATTACCTCACCACGCATGTTTTCGAAGCGACGCGTTCCTGTGTACACAGTTGCGAGTTCTGCGTTGCGCCCACTGCGTGGGGCATTCATCCCTACTTCAAACCCGTTGAAGATGTGGTCGCGGATATCAAACAGCACTGGGGGCGCAAGATCATCTTCATTGACCTGAACCTCATTTCTGATAAGGAATACGCCGCCCGTTTGTTCGAGGCGATGATTCCACTCAAGGTGAATTGGTTCGGGTTGTCCACCACACTTCTCGGTAAGGACGATGCGCTCCTTTCCCTTGCTGCTCGCAGTGGCTGCACAGGTTTGCTGATGGGTTTTGAGTCCATTTCAACTGCCAACCTGCGCCAGACCAAAAAAGGTTTCAACTCGCCTGGTGAATACAAGGAACTGACTCAAAAACTCCACAGGCATGGCATCACGCTTATGGCATGTTTCACCTTCGGGCTTGACCATGACACCACTGATGTCTTCATGCAGACCGCCAAATTCGCCATTGATGCAGGCATTGACCTGCCGCGTTTTGCCATCGTCACACCTTTTCCGAATACAGGTTTATACAAACGCCTCGAATCTGAAGGACGCATCCTCACCAAGAATTGGGAGTTGTACGATGCCCAGCATGTTGTCTTTCAACCCAAGTTGATGACACCCTCCGAATTGTATGAAGGACACGAAAAAGCCTGGAAGTACACCTACTCTGCATCAGCAATGGCAACGCGTTATCTTAAATCTCGCATCCAAACTCCGGTGTGGTGGATCGCCAACATGGGCTATCGTTTCTACGCTCATCATCTTAAAGATTTTTACAACTGCGATTGGATCATCGGTCAACTCGACGAAAGACCTGTCAGCCCGGTCTTCATGCCTGAAACCGTGACCGAACTGGCGCTGCCAGTGGTGGATAAAGGAGATAACGCCCCATGCGGTTAACCCTCATACATCCCTGTATCGGTCGCCGCAAAGACCAGCCCTACATTCGCCTCTGGCAAATGGAGCCGCTTCCGCCTGCCGCCATTGCAGGGCTTACTCCCGCTGGTGTGGAGATCAAATTCTACGATGATCGCATGGAGCGCATCCCATACGATGAGCCGACCGATCTGGTCGGCATCAGTGTGGAAACGTACACCGCCAAGCGTGCTTATCAAATTGCCAGCGAATATCGCAAGCGCGGTGTGCCTGTGGTGATGGGCGGCTTTCATGCCACGTTATGCCCTGAAGAAGTCTCTCAATATGCCGATTCAGTTGTCGTTGGTGAAGCAGAGACGCTTTGGGAAACCGTCCTCAAAGATGTGGAACGCAAGACGCTCAAGCCATACTATCGAGCGGATTCCCGTCCCTCTCTTGCGCGGATGAAACCCCAGCGCCTCATTTACAAGGGGAAGAATTATCTGCCCATCGGCTTGGTTGAGGCTGGAAGAGGCTGCCACTTCGTCTGTGACTTCTGCGCCGTACAGACCGTCTTCGGTCACACGCAAACTCGCCGCCCCGCCGACGACATTTTCACCGAACTTGAGCAACTGCGCGAGAAGCCCCTCATCTTCTTTGTGGACGATAACATCACGTCCAATATGGCACAGGCGAAAGAGTTCTTCAAAGAACTGAAGAAGTTGAAGATCCGCTGGGTCAGTCAGGCGAGCATCAACGCCGCACACGACGAGGAATTTTTGCACCTCATCAAAGAGAGCGGATGTCAGGGAGTCTTGATCGGCTTCGAGTCGCTCAACCCTGACAACCTCAAAAAGATGAACAAAGGCTTTAACACCATGCAGGGCGGATACGAAAAAGCCCTGGCAAATTTGCGCAAGTACAACATCCGCCTCTACATCACCTTTGTCTTTGGCTACGACGAAGACACCGAAGCCAGTTTCAAACAAACCGTGGACTTTGCCCTGCATCACAAGTTCTACATTGCCGCCTTCAATCACCTGACACCTTTCCCAGGCACACCGCTCTACAAACGCCTTGAACAGGACGGACGATTGCTCTTCGATAAATGGTGGCTGGATGACCGCTACTCGTACAACATGATCCCCTTCCAACCTGCACACATGACGCCCGAACGCCTGCAACGCGGATGTGTGGACGCCCGCGCCGAATTCTATAACTGGAGCAACATCTGGAACCGCAGCATGGATTCGGTCAATCGCTCCAGTGCGTTGATGTGGTGGCAGTTCTACGGCATCAATGCCATGTTCCGCCGCGAGGTGCGTCAGCGTGATTACTATCCGCTGGGGGATGAGTCTTTTAGCGGAACCCTGCTCAAAGTCCGCGAACGAGGCGAGCCGATACATTGGTAAAGACCTTAACCACAATGGTTTTCCTTCGTGGTAAAAAATTAAATCCCCATGCCCCTTCCTCCCGCCACTCTTCCCCCTGAATACCTGCCTCTCAAACGAAAGTTGATGAGCGAACACAAGGACGAGTTCGCTTCCTTCCGCAAAGAGGATGTGCGTCTGCGCCTGGTCGAGATCGTCACCTTCTTTTTCGTCTGGTTGGGCGGCGCGGCATTGACCTTGTTTGCCGTTTCGCTTTCAACTCTCTGGCTGAAACTTCCGCTGATGGCTCTCGGCATTTTCCTGTGCGGACTGGCATTCTTCGTCTTCTTTCTCGAAGTTCACGAAGGCATGCACAGCGTCTTATTCAAAAATAAATTATTGAACGATCTTGTCTCGTTTATATTTTGCCTGCCCCTCTTCATGTCATTGACCAGCGCCGTCATCCTGCACCTGCGGCATCATCGTTATCTCGGCGAACAAGGCGACCCGGACGAATATCGCTTCTATGCCAAAACGAAATTGGGCTTGATGCTTCTATACTACGGGCGTTTGTTCATTGCCCCCACGATCTATATCTTCTTGATCCCCGTGCTGGGATACCGCCACGGCACATCCCGCCAGCGGCGGCGCATCCTGCTTGAGTTTGCAGTGATGCTGGTTTTCTACGTCTTCATCTTTTCTCAAGTGCCGTTCTTGGATCTTTTGTTCATCTGGCTGATTCCCACTACTGTCACAGGCTTTTTGATCGGTTTGTGGGGGCTTGCCCAGCACGCGCTGACTGACGCCAAAGATCCCTTGCTTGCCAGCCGTTCTGTTCATGCCAGCCCGCTGGTTTCGTTTTGCTTCATTAATCAGAACTATCACCTCGAACATCATCTCTTCCCCGAAGTCCCCAGTTATCACCTCAAAAAAGTCTACGAAGTCACCTGGCAGCAACTGCCCTACGCGCTCTCCTCCGATTCATACATCGGCTTCATGCGAGATTTCATTCGCCTGAGCGTTAAACTCGAAGATAAACCCATTGGTTACACCGAGATCATCGGTTGGTGATATGCCCGCCCACCATTACGAACTCGCCACGCAACATGACGACCCCGAACTGCGCCGCCTGCTGCGTGAGAATCCATTTGCGGGTTCGATCTCGTTATCACTGGAGCGTGAGCCGAATTACTTCCTTGCTTCCGCCATTGAAGGCACGTTCCATGAAACGCTGGTCGTGCGTGATTCGAAGACCCGTCAACTCGTCGGCATCGGCGACCGATCTGTGCGCCCGCTCTTCGTCAACGGCGAGATAAAAGATGTCGGTTACTTCAGTGGCTTGCGCGTGGACTCGAAATATCAACATGGGTTGGCGCTTGCGCGTTTTCTCGGCAAAGGCTGGGAGGGTCAGCGTGAGCAGCACAAAGATGGGCGTGCAAAGTTCTATCTCATGAGCATTGTTTCCGATAACAACCCCGCCCAACGTTTGCTTGATTCAAAGTTGCCGCATTATCCGCGCCTGCATCGCCACACGCACATGTGTACGTATGCAATTCACCCAGCCCGCCCCAAAAAAGAATCAAAAATAAAGATCACCCGCGCCACAGCGGATCTGATTCCTGCCATCGTAGATTGTCTCCACCGCAACGGGATGCGTCACCAATTTGCCCCGCACTGGACGGAAGAGACGCTTCTTTCCCCGCTCACACCTG